>UEZF01000161.1_pt1 | contig 9067 bp, 9 predicted proteins | sample 1903571 | NCBI WGS metagenome assembly UEZF01 (sample SAMEA4776352, study PRJEB27445) | saltern metagenome | biome: Hypersaline environment; feature: solar saltern; material: Pellet | place: Spain | collected 2014-08 | depth 0 m | reverse complement strand
ACCAGGCCGGCGTGCGCGTCCGATCACTATGCAAAAACTCTACATCCGAAGAATCCGCTATGTCTACTTGGAGTTCTTCGAAGAGCATGTTTCCACTCTGATCGAAGAACTCCGTTCAGTTCAACCTCAATCTAGCAGTGCCCCGGTCGGTTTCCCAGACAATCGACAAGTATCTGAAGTTGGACTACCGATACTGTCTGTCCGAGAGAACGAACGTATCTCCCCGCGTCGGTGTTCGATACCTGTGAGCTTCGGGGTCAACTGGTTCGAGACGCTTCGCGCCTCGCCACCGACCTGTACTACCTGTAGAGCTGATCTCCTCCCCGCTCCAAGCAGGGGAGACTCCCCTCCTTGGACAGTCGGGGGCAACCCGAGTTGGTGAGAGGCTCCCGCTGAATCGATGGAGAGATAGGAAAGACACTCATCGCGGACAGAGACCCCGAACACCTTGGCCGGGTGAGTTCACGCCTCGCGATCCGCACGAGTTCAGCGGGATTTAGGTTCACCCGGCCACAGAGTCGTGTATGCGAGTCACCGCCGTCGGAACGAGTGGTGGGCTGCCCACCGCACAGTACGGGACTAGTTGCGTGTATCTGAATCTGTTCGGTGAGGAAATCCTGCTCGACTGCGGGGAGGGCTCCCAGCAACGGCTGATGCGGTACGACGCCTCCCCGAACGTGGACGCGGTGTTCATCAGTCACTTCCACGCGGATCACACGCTCGGGGTGCCTGGACTCGTGCAGGCCCTCGAGATGAACGAGCGCGACAGACAGCTCGATATCTACGTCCCGGAACAGCGGACCGGGCGAGCGCACAGACTAATCGAGGGTGCCTACGAGTGGCCCAGCTACCCGGTCGAGATACACGGGTACAGCGGCGACGAACCGGCGATCCAGACAGACGAGTACAGTGTCAAGCCGTTCGAGACGGCTTACACGGAGCACTCTCACGGGTTCTCCGTGGAGGAGGCACAGAAGCGGGAGTTTCTCGTCGAGCGGGCGCGGGCGCTCGGTGTTGACCCGGGACCGAAGTACGGGAAACTCCAGAGCGGCCGGGCCGTCGAGACAGCAGCGGGGGACACAGTCGAACCCGAAGACGTGCTGTCGGAGCCGAAACTCGGACGGAAGATAGTGTACCCGGGTGACACCAGACCGTCCCCCGAGGTCGTAGACGCGGCGTCGGACGCCTCACTCCTCGTATACAGCGCGATGTTCGCCGACGCACAGTCCGACCGGGCCCGTTCGACCGGCCACTCCACCGCGAGGGAGGCGGGACAGGTCGCCTCGGAGTCGGGAACCGACAGACTCTGGCTCACCCACATCTCCCCGCGACACGAGGGCGAGGAACAGCAACTCGAATCACAGGCCGCAGAGGCCTTCGACGGGGAAGTTGTCGCGGTCAGAGACGGTGCCACCACCGAACTGTGACGGTGACATCCGGACCCGATTCGGGCGAAAGGATGCGTTCAGGTGTCCGCTGCCAGTCGCTCGATACCGACGACCAGGGTGCCAATGACCACGGCGAGTACGACAACGAGAACCAGCAGTGTGGAGACGACACTCACGACCGGGTCGAGATTGTTGCGCAGTGAGTTCCACGCCAGGACCGGTATGGTGCGGGTGTCCCGACCCGCGACAAACAGCGTCATCACGAACTCCTGGAGGCTGACGACAAAGGCGATCAGAGCCGCCGCGAGCAGTCCAGACCGGATGTTCGGGGCGACAACCTCGACAAACGCACGGGTCGGACTCGCACCGAGGTCGAGTGCCGCCTCCCGCAGTCGCGGGTCGAACCGTGACAGACTCGCCCGCACCACGGAGAACGCGAGCGGGGTGGCCCACAGCGAGTGGGCCGCGATGACGGCGAGATACGTCTGCTGGAGACCGAACTCGCCGAGAAACACGAGCAGTGAGCTCCCGAGGACGACACCGGGCACCAGAAGCGGCAACACCGCGAGTCCGAGCACGGCCCCTTCGGTCCGTTCGCCGAGGTTGCGCACACCGAGTGCCGCTGTCGTCCCGGCCACCGTCGCGAGCACGGTTGTTCCAACGGCCGCAATCAGGCTGTTTCTCGTTGCCCGCTGCCACCGACTGCTGTCGAGGAACGACTCGTACCACCGTGTCGAGAACGTCTCCGGCGGGATGGACAGCACTCCCGAGTCCCCGAACGACGTGACGGCAACGACCACAATCGGTGCGAGCAGGAACGTGAACACGGTGGCGACACCCGCCCGGAAGAGCCAGGATCCGACGTTGACACGACGAAACAGGGAGTGTGCGGTGGTCGGTCCGGATCCAGCGGTTCCACCGGCTCCGTCTGTCCGGGCGGTTGGCTCGTCGGGGTCAGACATCTCTCAGCCCTCCACGACGGCGTAGCAACACGATGCCGAGTGTGAGCACAACCAGCACGACAGTCGTCAGGACAACCGCGAGCGCGGCGGCGGCCGGGTAGTTGAACAGGGTGAGGAGATTCTGCACCTCGACTGCAACAGTCCGCTCGGATGCCGACCCGAGCAGGAGTGGTGCCGCAAACGCCCCGGCACTCCAGGCAAAGGCGATGACACCGCCGACAGCCATCCCCGGGACCGCGTGGGGCAACACGACCTCCCGAACCGCCCGCACCGGTGTCGCGCCGAGGTCGTTTGCCGCCTCGACGAGCGCCTCGTCGAGGCCGGTCAACACGGAGTACACCGCAAGCACCGTGTACGGCAGCACGATGTACAGCTGTCCAATCAGCACACCGATCTCGTTGTTCACGAGTATCAGCTGACCGTCGAGTACCCCGGATGCGAGGAGAGTGTCGTTTACCACACCGTCCGGTGAGAGCATCACGCGGGCGGCAAACACCTTCACGACGAGCGTGGTGAACATCGACATCACGACGCCGGCCAGCAGGACAGTCCGTGTCACCCCCGACGCCCGCCAGGCGGCGTATGCGTACAGCGTCCCGATTCCGACCGCCAGCAGTGTCGCCACCACCGCAAACAACAGTGTCCACGTGAACACTGTCGCGACCACCGACGAGTCGGACAGGTACTGGTAGCCGTCGAGCGACCAGGTCCCCTTCTGCAGTGCTCCACCGCCAACGGAGCGCTTGGCGAAACTGATACGCAGGAGATACCCCATCGGCACGACGAACACGAGCAGGTCGAAAAGTAAAAGCGGGACCAACAGGAGTTTGGTCCGGGTGATACTGCCGGATGCCGCCTGTAACACGGAGCGAACCCGGCCTGCCACACCGGCCCTGTCGATACCGATGTCGGCGTCGCTCATACGCGGACCCGGGCGCCGTCTGGCCCAAAGTAGTAAACAGCAGCGACGTTCCACGACAACCGCACCCGGTCACCGACAGACAGGTCCGGCGCTCGGGACACCGACCGCTCGACGAACAACGGTGATGCTGTTCTCGGTCGAGATCTGAATCCGCGTGCCAACGGCCGGGAACTCGACTGTGACCGACCGACGGGTCGTGTCACGCTTGCCGGTCTTTGCCTCGGCTACCTGCCCCGTGAGAAAGTTGCTGCTTCCGAGAAACGACTCGACAAACTGGTCGACCGGGTCGTCGTACACTGTCTCCGGGTCGCCGACCTGCACCAGTCTGCCCTCGTTCATCACCCCGATACGGTCTGCAAGTGTGAACGCCTCCTCCTGATCGTGTGTGACATACACCATCGGCGTGTCGAGTCGTTCCTGGATCTCCTTTATCTCGAGCTGCATCGTCTCCCGGAGGCGCTTGTCGAGATTCGACAGCGGTTCGTCAAGCAACATGACCTCCGGGTCGACCGCGAGCGCCCGGGCCAGCGCGATGCGCTGTTTCTGCCCACCCGATAGCTCTGACGGCCGCGCGTCCTCGTACTCGCTCATCTCGACTGTCTCCAGATGATCCCGGGCCTGCTCGCGTCGCTCTGTCTTGCCGACACCCGCCATCTTCTGCCCGAACGCGACGTTCTCGATGACCGCCTTGTTCGGGAACAGCGCCCAGTCCTGGAACACTGTGGCGCAGTCACGGGTGTAGGGTGCGAGACCGGTGACGGTCCGCCCGTCGAGAACAACCTGCCCCGTGTCGGGTGATTCGAACCCCGCAATCGTCCGCAGTGTCGTTGTCTTCCCGCACCCCGACGGTCCGAGCAGACAGAACAACTCCCCGTCACGGACCGACAGCGAGAGGTCACGCACAGCAACCAGGTCACCGTACTCGACACGGACACCGTCGAGTTCGACAACAGTTCTCACACTACTCACCTCCTGGCGCCTGTGGTTGTCGGCCCCTCAAGAGCGGTGTGATTCGGACTGGTGGGGTCTTTTGATACCGTTGGGTCTGCTCTCCCGGTGAACTGCTCGCGACAACGTGGCTGTGTCTTGGGGGGTGTGTCACGGTGAATCAGCTACTGCTGGCTCAGAACTCCGTCTGGAACTCGGTGAACCGCTCGTTCAGGTTGGACGCCGACTCGGCGACCTGACTGTACTGTTTGAACACGGTGTTCCCCTCGAGTTGGTCGTTCCCGATTGGGACCTCCGCTCTCGTCGCCTCGGGGTGGGTCGCCTCCGTGCTCGCCATCCCGAGATTGAACGCGTCGGCGTATGCCGTCTGGACGTCCTCCTGCAACAGGAAGTTGATGAACTCCTCGGCTGACTGTCGGTTACTGCTGCCACGGGCGACCTGATAGTGATCCACGTACCCCATTGTCCTGTCGGGTACCCGAATTCCGATGTTCATATCACCGGTCTCGGCCCGCTTGCGACTGTACGCGTAGAAGTACTGTCCCACGTCTGTCACCCCCTGTGACATCGATGTCCACAGGTCCTGGGCCCCCTCGTAGAACTTCGCGATGGGCATCTCCCGCAGGGTATCGAAGATTATGTCCCGCTGACTGTCGTCGTACAGCTCCTGCTCCATCGGTGCCTCGTCGGCCGCGATTGCGCCCATTATCACCGTGTTGAAAAAGTACGACCCCGGAAGCGCAAGATCCATACTGACATTCTGTGTCGCGAGGTCACGCCAGGAGTTCAACTGGAAGTCGACCTCGTCGGCGTTGTACGCGTAGCCCATGACCCCGTACGCTACCGGAACACCCCGCTCACTCTCCAGATTGCTCTCCAGTGCCGGCTTGACCGTCTCGGCGTTCGGGACGTTGTCGTACCGGATCGGCTCCCAGAGGTCGTCCTGATTCCCGAGATAGTGGTCACGGTTGCTGCCGACGGTTAGGTCGAACGGCGGGTCGTCCGACGGTGACTGCCTGATCTGGCCGAGGATGTTGTTCCAGTTGCCGACTATCTCGACGTCGTTGCCGGTCTGTTCCTCGTACATCGGCTTGATCGTGTTGCGAAACACCTCGACGTTGGTCCCACTCCAGGTCGACACAGTTAGTGGTCCACCGCCACCGAGACATCCGGCCATCGCGAGCGCCGCTCCGGTGCCACTGGCCGCCAGGAAGGCCCGACGACTCGTGGCTGTCGCTGTCTCATCACCCGCCCGTATCTGGTTACCGTCCTCTACTCGATTTTGTTCACTGGAGGAACTACCCTCAGTGTTCACCATGCAACTACTAGGTTTTGCACGTAATAAGCAGCACGATAACCGGAGCACGGGGCAGTTGCTACCGTTCGAGTGCGCCAGACACCCACACAGGCTGTTCGTATCGTGCTCCTCAGGTTCGGTGTGACCACACCCGTTCTCTCCGACGGGGTTCACTCACGACAGGTCCACTCCCAGACTCTCTGTTCAGCTTCTCAGTCGCCGTCGTGTTCTGTTTTTGAACGTTCATCTCTGATCGTTCCAATATTTCGGCGTGCATCGACCACGACTGGTGACCGGCAGGTCTGTCCGCTCCGTTCACCGGCCAGAGCAGCTCTGTCTACGGCCCGGCGTCGCTACCGGAGCAGTTCCTTTCGTTCTTCCTCCGAGAGTGTCACCTCAGGGTGGGCGTTCATCGAGCACTCGTCGCACTCGTAGGCGCTTTCGCCTCGCTCGAACGTGTACACGGGTCTGCCGAACAGAAAGAACGCGTCGAGTTGCTTGCGCTCGATGACCCGGTTGGAGGAGGCCCCACAGGATGGACAGTAATCCTCCTCGGGCGCGGCGGTCTGATACACGAGTTTGCGGCGACCGAACCCCGCCGTGTCTAGTGCCTCGTCTTTTGTCGTCTCTATGATGTCCGTGTACGGGATATCCTCCGTTGTGAGTGTTGTCTCGAGGCTGGCGTCGATACCCCGGGTCACGGAGACGTACGGACCGACTGTGACCGCGTTGTGCGACCCGAGGAGGTGGAGGGTGACTGTGCAGTCACGTCCGGTAATCTCGACACTGTTTTTCCAACCTGTAACGAACACATCGATATCGGTCCGGAGTTGTTCGACCGAAAGCTGACAGCGACCACCGGTGATACCGAGTGTCGCTGTCGGGTCCGTGACGGTAGCCGAGCGCTCCCACCCGGTGAGGACCGTGCTGGCGTTCTCCCGACCAAACGAGCGCTCACCGATATCCGCAAACAACTGTTCGTGGCCTGTCACCTCGATAGCGCCGGTTGCCGCGCCGGGTTCAACAAAGACATCGGTTGCACTCTCGATGCGGAGATCACCCGTGACACTCTCCGGTTCGGTGTAGATGTCCTCGATACTGCCCTCAATCGTCTCGCCGACGGTATCTATGTTGACTGACTCGGTATTTTCCTCGGCGGCGAGAAAGACGTACTCCGGGTCGACAATCTTGATATCCCCGTCGACACCGCCACCGACGAGGTGGACGTTCTCCGGACTGACCACATTGACCGCATCGTCTGTGTGACTGTCTATCGTGACGTCACCGCTGTAGGACTGAGAGCTCATTAACAGCTATTCACAGTTGTGGATGATGAAAGTTCTGGACGAACCCCGGGACGAGTTGACAGCCACAGTTGAGCCGAACAGTCACCGGGTGTGTGCGGTCCACACCGCTGAACGTTGAGCCACGAGGGAAGCGGTTCTGGGAGAAGGATGACTCACTGACCGGCGTCGCTCTGGCTGGTCTCGGAGCCATCTAGTTCCGCCTCGCCGTTGTCCTCCATGTTCGAGGGCACGGGTGGACACCGTTCGACCCGACACCGCGGGAGAGCGGGGGCACGCGAGACGGTGTCGGGATGAGCAACTACTCGATCGGTGAGGGTCCCGGCGGTCGATTCAATCCTCCGTTTTTCGATGTCACAGTACGGGAGATCAGTCAGCCAGCAATCGCGGGCGAACAACTGAACGTGACTGTGGGCGTGACCAACGCCGGTGATGTCGGGGGGAGACAGACAGTCCAACTTGACGCCGGTGGACTCGGGAACGACTCCTCGACGGTGACACTGAGCGGTGGCGAGTCGACGATCCGGAACTTTACTGATGTGACTCCGCATCGAGTGCTCCGGCCGCCACAGTGCGGTTATCGAGGAGTCGAACGAGTTCGGTCTCGGAGACAGGCCGGCTGTCTGTATCGATTTCCGCGTCCCTGGCGATACGAACTGCTGCCGGGGGATGGAGATTCGCCTGCGCCAGCAGCGCGTCGTCGTAGAACACCTCGCGAGGTGTCCCGCGGCCAACAATATCCCCTCCTGACATCACGCAGATACGGTCGGCAATCTCGGCGGCGAACTCGAGGTCGTGTGTCGAGAGGACGACGCTGATGCCGTCGTCGTGAATCTGTTTGATGCGGTCCGCGACCAGCTGCGAGCGGTCGGGATCGAGTCCAGCAAGCGGTTCGTCGAGGACGACCACGCTCGGTTCGAGCGCGAGGACACCGGCGAGACCGACGAGTCGCTTCTCTCCGCCGCTCAGGTAGTGAGGGATCCGGTCTTCGAGGTGCTCCGCGTCGACTGTCGAGAGTGCCTCACGAGCCCGTTCGCGCGCCTCGTCGCCGCCCACACCGTTGTTCTGGAGACCGAACATCACGTCATCGAGTACCGGAGGCTGACCCGCGGCGACTCGTCCCGGGTCACACTCTCACCCCGTAGACGACGACCGCGCTGTAGCCGACGACCGCGACGTACATCCCACCGACGAGGACCAACTCGTGAACGGGCGGCCGAGAGACGTCGCCGTACAGCGTGATATCGCCATCGTAGCCCCGGGCCTCCATTGACTTAACCAGCCGTTCGGACTGCTCGATTGCTGACAGCATTGTCATTCCGAGGATTCTCGCGTACAGTCGCTTGTTCGACCAGAACTCCGAGAAGTTCGCCCCGCGAGAGAGTGCAGCCTTCACCAGGTCCTCGAGTGTCTCGATCATAATAAACGTGAATCGGTAGGTCAGCAGCGCAATCTGGTCGACCGGCCGGGGCAGCAGTCGCCCGAGCAGGTACACCACATCCGCGTACCGTGTCGTCATCGACGCCGTCAGCACGAACGTGACAACGGTGAGCGACCGACAGGTGAGTTCTCCGAACAGTATCACACCGGCCCACGTCACGGAGAGACCGCCAAGCGGTGTCTGCAGTGCCCCGCCAATCGGCGTTCCCGGTTCGAGAAAGGCCAGCGGTCCTGCCACCGAGATGATGAACAACAGCGGGAGCGTGTACCAGTACACCAGACGGCTGTACGGGAGTCCGGCGATGCCGTACACGAGCAACGTTGCGCCGTACAACCCCGCGAGGAGTGCGAGCGTGTCGACGACTGTCACCGCGATGACGAGCGCGCCGACAGTTCCGACCTTCGTCCAGGGGTTGATGCGGTGGAGTGGTCCCTCGCGGTGTTCGGCAAAGGCCGTGATCAGTCGCGGGTCCGGAACGTGATTCGAGAGTGTCGCCACAGTTACCGTGTCACGCGTTCGTCCTCGGTCACGGTACGGTACCGGTCGACATAGACGTAGAGGGCGATGCCAAAGACAACGAGTACCCCCGCGACGACACCGTACTCGAGCATCAACCCGTTCTTGCGGATGGGACCGGCGACGACGATACCCCGACCGAGGTCGATGAGCGAACCGCCGCCGTCTTTCACGCCACGTTGAAGCGTTTTTGCCGACCGCTTGGCCCACGGAAGTGCGCCGCCGGTCGCGGTAAAGCCCCACAGACCTGCCGCCAGGCAGACTCCAAACAGGCCGAGTAGCCCGCCGT
>UEZF01000189.1_pt1 | contig 9150 bp, 10 predicted proteins | sample 1903571 | NCBI WGS metagenome assembly UEZF01 (sample SAMEA4776352, study PRJEB27445) | saltern metagenome | biome: Hypersaline environment; feature: solar saltern; material: Pellet | place: Spain | collected 2014-08 | depth 0 m | reverse complement strand
CACCAAGCCCCTTAAAGCGGGTGGTTGAAACCTTACCCTTGCGCTTTTCGGCATCAATGCGATCCATAATGCCCTGGCGTTCTTGCTCGTCGAGCGCATACCAAGTCTCTTTACCCACATCGATGCGGTAGAGCGGTGGCATGGCGATAAAGACATGACCGGCATTCACCAGCGCGGGGAAGTGTTTTAAGAAAAGCGCACACAAAAGCGTTGCGATATGTGCACCATCGGGGTCGGCATCAGCAAGCACGCAGACTTTGTGGTAGCGAAGCCCGGTTAAATCCGCTGAACCAGGCTCAATGCCGAGCGCCACCGCGATGTCATGCACCTCTTGCGAGGCCATGACTTCAGCCGGATCGACCTCCCAAGTATTGAGGATTTTGCCACGCAGTGGCATCACCGCCTGATACTCCCGATCGCGGGCCTGTTTTGCCGACCCGCCGGCGGACTGCCCGAACTGCGGACACGGGGTCGAGACCGCCGGCCCGGTCTGGCTCGGTGCGACCTGTGAACCGTCGTTCGTTGGGCGTGTCGACGAGGCCGTGAGCGAGGCGTTCGGGACCGCGGCGGCGAGCCGCGACCTGCTCGAGACACTCGCCGCGGAGGCGGAGACACCGACTCACTACGACCAGCACCGGTTGTGCAAGCGCTGGGGTCGGCCGGCCAGCGCGATGGACGAGTTTCTCGGCCGACTCCACGCGGCCGGTCACCGCGCCTCGCGCACACACTACGGTGGGACAACGTTCAAGACAGGGGCGACCGTCCCGGCCATTCGCGAGGCGACCACACAGGGCTGAGAGTCCGGGCCCAGATTCAGCTCAGGGCCCGGATCCAGGTTTGTCGGCCGTCACCGGAGCTGGTCGGTCGGCAGATACCGCCGGAGCAGGTCGTAGGCATAGAGGTAAAGCGGCCGGAGAAAGTAGTTGAACATCCCGAGCAGGCCCGCGACGCCACCGACCGTCTGGAGTTCGCCGGCGGAGCCGCCGGGAGCCATCAAAACCACCATCACGACCCCGACGACAGGGCCGAGCCAGAGTTCGCGCGCGTGCGAACCGACACCGTAGCCCATCACCGTCGGGAGCGCCGCGAGCGCGGGTCGGAGTGCCGCGAGCAGGCCACCCGCGGCGAGCAACACCGCGAGAACGGGGCCCGACGGGCGCAGTCCGAGGAGACTGGGCCCGATGAGCGCGACACTCGCGGTCAGAAACACGAACGTCAGGGTGAGTGCTCGCTCGCGCCAGACAGACATCACCGGAATCGATGGTCTCCCCCGGTTAATCGTTTTCGAGTTGTACCATCGGATCGCAGATACCGAGTGCTGGCCTACATCACCCGCCAGGCACCAGTTCGAGCCTGAACCGAACAGTCACCAGAGCCAGGGGGCTGCTGGCGCTCGCCGAGGCGCTGCATTGCCGTTTCTGGCCGCCACCGCGTACTACGCGTCTCTCTCGGTCGTGACGGTGGTCGCGGCGACAGTCGCCGGAGAGACGTTCGCGGCCAAGTTGCTGGCATCGCTCGACGAGTTCCTGACGCCCGAGACCACGGACCTGGTCGAATCGACGCTCGTGGACCCATCGAGAGGAGGTGGGCTGACCCTCCGGCCACGCGGACGCCCCAACAGGAACGATGCGGGAACGGTTCGTCCGACGACCCGAATCCAACTGCCACGGTGTTGCCGTCCTGCGTGGCCTTGTCCGCAGTTCCGCTTGGAGATGCAGTCCGCGATCGGCGGTAGAACGACCGGGGACGGTGTCGCTCGAACCCACCCGCAAACGGGTCTGTCTCCGCTCGCTCTCACCATCGCGGCACGCTCGCACGGAAGTCGACCTGTGGCCGACACCCGGAGCACGCGGCGTGAACCGCCCCGGAGGCAAACGGTTCGAGAGAACACAACTCGCCACCGTAGTGGTTCTCATACTGTCGGCTGTAACTTCGTGGAATGATTCGGCACCCCGGGGTGCGGAGATATGCCATGGGCTTACAGCCGACAGTATCAATCCCCGTCCGACACCAGGGGACTCAGACCACGTCGCCTGTAGAATTTATATACTCCTCGTGCATAACGTGGGTAACGTCCCGAATGGGAGCTCAGTACTACGACCTGCTCGGTGTCTCGCCGGATGCCTCGACAGAGGAGATTGCGTCGGCCTACCGCGAGCGTCTGAAAAAGACACATCCCGATGTCAGCGACGCGATGAACGCCGGTGAGCAAACGAAACGGCTCATCGAGGCAAAGGAGGCGCTCACCGACGAGACCGAACGTGCCCGGTACGACAGACTCGGTCACGACCGCTACGTCAGCATCGAACACGGCAGAACACCCGAGTCTGACCCCGGTCCGGACCTGGACTCCGGGTCTGACTCCGATGGCACGTCAGGTGGGGTCGGCAGCGACGCGGCCACCCGGTCGAACGGGACAGACTCGAACAGAACCGGGTCGAGTCGTACAGAAGCCGACAGGACAGGAGGTGTCGGAGTCGACGGCAGGCGAAAACACGGGACGGACTCGACACACCGGGGGAAACGCTCGGGTGGGGCAGGTGCCGACAGGAACGTAGACCGGGGGACACACAGAGGGCGGAACGCGCCCCACGGCGGAATCAACTGGGAGAAGCGAAACGATATCGACTGGGACGCGGTGTCCGAGGCCGTCTGGCAGGAGGTCACCGGCGGCGAGAGCAGCGCATCACGGGGCACGGCGAGCGGGCGGGGAACAGCCGCCTCGGGTGCCGACGCGACGGCAGAGTCAGAAACGGCGAGCCGGCCGGGTGGAACTGGACACGGCGGGACCGCACCTCCCAGTTGGGGGCAGTCCGGGTCGGGTGGAGACGGCGCGAACGGCGTCGGTCGGGATCGGCGAGAAAGGGCCGACCGGAACAGCGAGACCACGACTGCGACCGGTGGCAGGGCCGCGGCACCTGGAGCCCCGGCGCGGATGCTCGCAGCCGACACAGGGGGGGCATATTCCCGCCACACCGGGTCCTCTCACCAGTCCAGACGGCCGTGTTGTTTTGTCTCTGTTTTGTCACTTACCCGTTACTCGTCGGGGGTGCGGTGTTCCCGGTTTTCAACCTGCCGGTTCGCCTGATGCTCGCGCTCTTTCTCGTATTCGTCGTTGCGCTGCTCATCGTGCTGCCACAGCTCGGTGTCGCGGTGTTCGGGTCGTGGGTACTGCTGTTCCCGATGGCGTTTGCACAGCTCGGGATTCCGGTTGTCGCACCGCTGAGCCTGCTCACGATCAGCGCCGTGCTGGTGTCGCTCGGACTCGCTGGCCTCTCGCGGCTGCTCGCCCGTCCGCCGGTTGTTTAAACTAGGCGATACCGGCCCCGGTGTTTGCTCGCCTCGCCGGCTCTAACGAGTTTCCGCAGCGCCCGCTCGGTGTACTCCGATGGGACACCGTGCTCCTCTGCGTACGCGAGGACACGCTTCTCTGTTGGCTCCTCGAGTTCGCGCACCGCCTCGCGAACGACCTCCTGACGACTCTGAGTTGTCGATCCTGATTCGCCGGCCTCGGCAACGGTCTCGGGGTCGATACCCGACCCTTCGAGGTAGGTCTCGTCGTCGATACCGGCGGCGTCAACCTGTTTGTCGAGCTGTGCAAACGAGTCAAGTTCGGCAAACGCCTCACCGTGGCCGCTCCGGGCCGCGAGCATCGACGCACGCACCTCGCGCGCGTGGTCCCCGTCCTCGGTGGTGACGAACGCGCGGCGCTTCTCGTGGAGCCGCGTCCGCCCACAGCGGGGACAACCGCTTTGTTCCGGATCCCCCTCCACGACCCAGAGGGCCTGACACTCGTCGCAACCGACGACCTCGTACATACACCGGGTGTTGCCAGTCCTCAAATATAAACCTCGCCGTCCGGCGGGACACGCCGGTCCACTCGACGCTGTCGTCGCGCTACAGTTCCCGCCGTCGGCCCTTTGGAACAACCGACCGGAGTTCGCCGTGGACGTACAGACCGACACCGAGCGGTTCGGCCTCGCCGGCGAGGCTGTGGGTGACGAACAGATACCCCCAGTCACCCTCCCAGTCGAGTTCCTGGTCCTCGCCCGCGAGGAAGGCCCGCGCGGCCGGACGCGACAGGTGGATGCAGTTGCGCGTGGCGTGTCGGCCGAACCGCTGGGCGGCCTCCAGCGTGGGTTTCCAGTGTCGCTGGCGCGTCCGCAGAACGGTCATTCCGAGCCCCTGGAGTTCGGCCGGCGAGGCTATCTCCCCGCGGAACGCCCAGAGTTTGCCGGCGCCGCGCTCCCAGAAGGTGTGCGCCGTGAACACCTCGGGGTCGATACCGTACCGGTCGTGCCAGAACGCGAGCACCGCCTCCCGTGTCGGCCGCCCCGGGACAGTGCGCTCTGTCTCGGTCGCGGGCACCCGGTCGAAGCGGTCACCGTCGTTCGTCGGCTCCCCGGAGCCGTCGTCGGGGTCGCCGGGCATCAGCCGGTCACCTCCAGTTTCGCACAGAAGAACCCGCCGGTGTCGTTCTGATGGGGGTAGATGCGCTTCGCCCGCCGGACCGTGGGGTCGAAGGAGTCGCCCTGCCACTCGGTGATGCCGGGCGAGTGTGTCAGCGGGATATCGAACGCGACCAGTCGGCAGGGGCGCTCGCCGAGGACGAAATCCAGTACGGCCTCGTTCTCCTCCGGGGCGAACGTGCACGTCGAGTAGACGACTGTCCCGCCCTCGCGGGTGGTCTCGACGGCGCGCTTGAGTATCCCCTTCTGGACGCCGGTGACCCCTCTCGTGCGCTCGAGTGTCCACTCGTCGATGACGTCGGGGTTCTTTCGGACGGTGCCCTCACAGGAACAGGGTGCGTCGACGAGCGCGTGGTCGTAGCCCGCCCCGTCGAACGGGTTCAGCGAGTGGCTCCGGGCGTCCTCATTGGTGATGGCGAGGTTGGTCACGCCGAGTCGCTCCGCGTTCGACCGGAGCGGCGCGATGCGGCCGATGTTCGCGTCGGTGCCGACGAGGACACCCGCGTCGTCCATCAGCGCCGCGAGCTGTGTTGTCTTGCTCCCCGGTACCGCCGAGACCTCCTCCTGGCCGTGGAGCCAGCCGTGGCTGTACGGCCAGTTCCCGCCGGCCTGGTCCGCCGGCAACCGGAACAGACCAGGGTGCCAGTCCGCCCGGTCGTGGGCGATTCCAACCTCGTCGAGGGCCTGTCTGGCCCTGTCGACGGTTGTCTTGAGTGTGTTTACCCGCACGACGGGCGGCAGTGGACGCGCGCAGGCCGCCCGGAAGGCTCCGGGGTCGTCGGTGAGCGGCCCGTAGCGCTCCAGCATACTCATCGATGCTGGTTCGCCCTGCCCGCGCTTGTCGGTTTCGTCTCACCATCGTGCTGTTGTCGGGTGTCCCGCGTCGCGAACAGTCGGGGTCGATACTCCCCGGTCACCGCACTACAGTTCGGCGGCTGTCGGTTCGATCCGGCGGACGATGAAGTACGCCACGACCAGTGTCACAAGCAAGACACCGAGCGAGGCGGCGGCGGCGAACGCGCTCTGACCGTCGCCGAAATCCTCGACCCGGAAGCTGATCACCTCGCGTGCGACGGCGACAATCGCCGCGCCGACGACAATCTGGATGACCGGCTCCTGCCGGGCGTACGCCAGCAGTGTCCGGTGGACCTCCACGATGATGAGCAACACGAGCACCGTATCGAGCAGCCTGACTACCTCGACCGGGTCGGTGAACTGTCCGGAGGTGAACAGGTCGTACAACCCGACCAGGAGGTCGACCACACCGATCAAAAACAGCACCAGCAGGAAGTACGTCGCCCCGAGAACGAGCCACTGCATCAGGTCCTGGGAGGGCTCTATGAGGTCCGGCAGCTCGTAGTTCACGTACGACTGTATGTCGGCGGCTGATATAAAACACGTCTGTCCACCCCGACAGTCCCGGGATGCGGCCCAAAGAACGTCCCCCGACAGCACCGAGTCCCGGGAACGCACCCGTCCAGCCCTGCTGATACTGTCGGCTGTAAGCCCATGGCATACCTCCACACCCCAGGGTGCCGAATCATTCCACGAAGTTACGGCCGACAGCGAACGCGCAATCGTCACCCGGTGTGTGGACGGGACCGTTCGACCCGTATCGTGTCTGGCTCCGGCGGGGAGACAGGCCACACGAGGACAGGCGAAGACCGGAGCCCTCACGATGGTTTTATGACCGAAACCCGTGAGAGAAATATCATGGACGTACACCCGGAGGTTGACGAGGACGTACTGTCGGCCGAGATGGGGTCCGGTGGGTTCGTGCTGGCGGTCGTGACCGCCACGAAACCCGATTTCTACAAGCAGGCACCCCTGGTCGACGCGGCGCGTGACCTCGGTGTTCCGTGTTTCATCATCCACACCGGACAGCACCACGACGACCTGCTCGGACACGGACTCACCGAGTACGGCCTGGCCGACCGGGTCGCGGTGGACCTGGGTATCCGGGGGAGTCTCAGCGAGAAGACGGCACAGACAATGCTGGCGGTCGAACAGGTTGCCGACAGACTCGAGCAGTGGCCCGACACGACCGTGTTACCGGTCGTCCACGGCGACACCCACGCCGCCGCGATCTTCCCGCAGGCGTGGCTGTTCGCGACGAACCAGCAGGTCGCGCACAACGAGGCCGGCCTCCGTGGAATGGCCCCCCAGTACGACGAGATGCGGCGTTCCGAGGGGGCGGTCCCGCTCGACCCGGAGGCGTCTGTCGAGACACAGTGGTCGGGTGAGTGGACGATAGACCGGACAGAGCCGTTTCCCGAGCAGTACGACACGTTCGTCGGGTCGGCGGCAGCGAAGTACCACCTCGCGCCGGTCGCGCTGAACCGGACACACCTCGAGAACGAGGGGTACCCGGTCTCGGTCGACGGCCGGGAACGGGTGCCGGTCGTCGGCAACTCGGTCGTCGACGCCATCGAGATGAAGCGTGACCGCGACGGTGAGAGCGTGTTCGACGTCTACCCGGCCCTGGAGCGACGTGACAACTGGATACGGGTGGATATCCACCGCCGGGCGAATCTCCTGCCTGCGCGCTTCGAGGCGATTGTCACAGGCGTAATCGGACTCGTCGAGGCGGGATACAACGTCAACTTCGTCGAGATGACAGCCACACGGCACGCACTCGAGCGGCAGGGCTACCGCGACCAACTGGAGCGACTGGCCGACCGGCGGGAGAACTTCCTGTTCACCGGGCTCTGGCGGAAACACGCCCACGTCTACGAGTTCCTCGAGTCGGGCCGGTGTCTCGCCGAGCTCACCGACTCCGGAAGCATGCAGGAAGAACTGAACCACATCGACGGGGTCTGCTGTCTCACGGCCCGGTTCAACACCGACCGCCCCGAGACCGTGTTCGACGCGGGCACGAACCTGCTCGTGCCGCCGGTCTCCGGTGCGTTCGTCCAGGAGACGGTCACGCACGTCCTCGAGTCCGAGTCCGTCCGGGCTCGTCTCGAATCCGGCCCGAACCTCTACGGCGAGAACGTCGGCCGCGATATCGTCGACTTTCTCTCCGACAGGGCCGACGAGGGTGCCTTCGAGTGGTCCCACGAACAGCACGGGTTCGACATCGACAGCGACCACACCGTCAGCTATCTGTGACTCCCTGGGCCACCCGTTCGAGAACGGACGGCAGGGAGTCGGGTCCGTCGACCGTGTAATCGGGCTCCCGGAATTGGGTCCTGTCGTCGCTGTGTGCTCGTCCGGCGTTCAGGGAGCCGAACCCGGCTAGCCGGCGATAGACGGGTCAGAGGCAACGTTTTTGCTGAATCGCCCCGTTATACGAACAGATACGGTGACTGTGAGTTCCCGAGCACACACCCGCACCGACACCTCCGTCGACGGACAGGCGGCACAGGCCAGTCCGTGCTGCCCGGGCGGCCGGGGTGTGCAGACGTGTGTCTCCGTTCGACCGGCGGCAGTGGACAGCCATCTGGGCCCGCGTGACCGGAGGTGGTGGTAGTGTACGGCTACCCGTGGCCGTTCGACCGGAGATTTCGCAGGGACGCGGTGGTCGGACTCGGTCTCGGGGGCGTCTGTCTCGTCGTGTGGGCGGCAGTTCTGAGAGGGGTGCGTGGCCCAGTGGCCAGCCGACAGTTCCTCGTGGTTGGGGGGGTCGTCCTGGTCGGATTCGCGCTGGTCGGGGCGGTGCTCCGGCAGCAGATACGCTCGCGGACAGGGAGTCAGCCCGTCACACTCGCGACCTGGGTAACACTCTCGCGCGGGGTGCTCGGCGCGGTGTTCGCGGGGCTCGTCGCGGCGGTCGGGTTCGACGGGGCCGGCGCGGTGACGTGGCTCGGCGATGGGAGCCTGCGCGGGTGGGTCGGACAGCTCCGGCATCTCCGGGTCCGCCCTCGGTGGTACCTGGCCGGCGTCGGAATGATGCTCCTCGGGACTGAGTTCGAGACGCTCGTCGCGCTGGCACTCGGTGGCGATGTCTCAGTCCCGGCGGCGCCACTTCCGCAGTATGTCCTGCTGTTTGGTGTCACGCTCGTCTTCGCGGGCGCGTTGGAGGAATTAGGCTGGCGTGGCTTCTTACAACCGCGCCTGCAGCAGCGGTACAGTGCGGTCGGGTCAAGCGTTGCCATCGGCGTCTTGTGGGCCGTCTGGCACGCGCCGATGATACTCGCCGGCCTCGGGAACTTCACCGCCTTCTGGGAGTACACGCTCACTATCGTGGCAGTTTCGGTCATCTTCGGCTGGCTGTATAATAACACGGACGCGGCACTGCCGGTCGTGATGGTGGCGCATGCGTCACACAACTTGCCACCCATCGGACTGCCGACTAGCGGCGTTCCCGCCGTGTTCGCCACCGTATCGGGAGACACGGTGTTCTATCTGATTTGTGCGGTCAGTGTTGTCGCGTATACTAGTGCCCGGACGCTCACGAGGGACGGAACGGTACCCAACGTCCCGGGACGGGTCGAGCGCCGTTCGTCGCGACCCGAATCCTGAGTGAAAACCAATACACTCGTTCCACCGTGAGATCACTCCGACACCGATGAGATCGGTCGAGGATCTGTACATCTACACGGGTGCGATCGCCGTGATCGGGACCTCGATGGGCGGCCAGCGGTCGAGTCGGTAGTGCGCGGCGATCGCAGCGTCCCGACTCTGCTGACGGCGATTGGCGGGAGCGGGATGCTGATCACTGCCGCTCACGGTGCAGTTC
>UEZF01000066.1_pt1 | contig 9239 bp, 11 predicted proteins | sample 1903571 | NCBI WGS metagenome assembly UEZF01 (sample SAMEA4776352, study PRJEB27445) | saltern metagenome | biome: Hypersaline environment; feature: solar saltern; material: Pellet | place: Spain | collected 2014-08 | depth 0 m | reverse complement strand
CGGTGACAATGGGGCGTGGGCGCCGACTCACCGACGGTGGCGCGGATAGGTCCGCCGACGCCGACGGCGACAGCGACGTGACCTCCGAGGGCGAGGCAACCGGGACCGGTGGTCTGTCACGGTGGTACGAGGCCGCCGCCAGCACCGCACGCGGTGTTAGATCCTTTGAGTTGCCCGGTGGCATCTCACCGTTCGGTGGCGAGGAGAACCTCACGTTCCTGTTCTACAACACGTGGCTGCTCGACGGTGTCGACCTGCCGGAGGTGGAGTTCGGCCCGCTCGGCAGTGTCTCACCGGGGACGGTCGGTCGGATGCCGGACCTGGAAGGGCGGACCCGGGACCTGTGTCGTGCGCTTGACGAGAGCAACTACGACATCATCGCGCTGTGTGAGGTGTTCCAGCGGGAGACCCGCGAGACACTGGCCGAGCACATCAACAGTGTCACCGACAGCCACGCCGGCCCTGGGTCGGTTCAGCTGGAGCGACTCGACCTGCCATCGAAACACAGCGGGCTCTACACGCTCACCGCGAACGACAACTCCATCCTCGACAGCTCGGAGGTGGGGTTCGACCACCGGGGGAACTCGCTGCGGGATGCCGATTTCTACGCCAACAAGGGTGCACAGCACATCGAGGTGGAGATCGGTCCGGGCAGTGTCGACGTGTTCACCACACATCTGTTGCACGGCGGTGACCTCAACCTCAACCCCGCCGACATCCCCTTTGCCGACCCGGCGAGTATCGAGGAGTACCGGGCCCGCCAGCTCGAGACGCTCTCGACGTTCGTCCGGGAGGCGGGCAGTGAGGAGAACGTCACAATCGTCGCCGGCGACTTCAACCTGAACGCACAGGACCCCGGAAGAATCGCCGAGCGGGACCTGACCGAGGCCGAACTGTTCGAGAAGTTCCTCTCCGAGTGTTCGCTGTACGACGCCTGGGAGCGACACGGCGGCGAGGTCGGGACCACATACATCGAACACGGCCCGCCCGGTGGGATGGACCGGGCAAAGGTCGACCCGGTCAACCCGAACTATCTTGAGGACCACGGCGACCGGTGTGAGTACACCGATGTTCCCGACCGCCGCATCGACTACATCCTCATCGAAGAGCCACGGCCCGAACACACGTTCGAACTCGACGTCGAACAGATCCGCCGGCGGCATTTCTGGCGCGGAAAGACCAACACCCGCGAGTTCTGGGCTACCTCCGACGTGCCCAACTACATCTCCGACCACGTCGGCCTCGAACTCGAGTGTCGCGTCGAGTGACCTGCGCACGATATCGGATGCCGACGCCCCGGGTTCGGGCTATCGTTCGACATCAGCCTCGGTTCGACCCTGTGTTCGGTCCAGGGTCACCCCAGTCGCTCGGCGTCGATATCGACGGTCGCTGGCGTGACAATCAGGAACCCGCGAAAGTGCACCAGACTGCCGCCGCCGTCACGAATGTCGCGTGCGAATCCGGCTGCGAGTTCGTTCAGGTCGCCGTCGACGTGCAACACGAGCGCGGCACCCGAGGCGACGAGTTGAACCCACTCCTCTGGCTCGGTCGTCCCGTCGAGTACGTCGAGGACGACCCGGTCACCCGCGAGCGGTCCCTCACTACCGGTCTCGAGCTGGTCCTCGACCGACTGGAGGTCGAGCCCATCGAACTCCTCCATGTGTGGTTCTCGACTGGTGGGCGCAAAAAACCTCGGACACCCGACGACCCCTCGGTTGCCGTTTCCTCGCCGTGTTCCTCTTTCGCGCGCAGGTCAGCCGCTCGTGTGCTGTCTGCCGGCCCCACACAGCACCGGCGAGGACACCGCAGCCGTGTGTGCTGGACCGTCGATATGCCCGTGTTCGCCCCCGTCCGTCGAACCGCCGGACCCGGAGCTCCGCACCGGACGGGTCGATTCCGCAACATCGTAATCGTGATGTGCGCACACAAGCAATAAACGGGTCGTGAGTGACAAACAAAGACTCAGCACCCGGGTGTTCGGGGACCTCTCGCGGGAGCCGGACGGTCGACCACAGAGTCTGGTCTGGTTCGGCGCCGCCGGACTGTTCTGGCTGTTGTCGGCGTACTTTCTGATCGCCAACGGGGGCGTGTCGGTGGTGACACCCCTGATCGGGGTCCCGTTCGCGCTGAACGGTGTTGCCGAATCACTGCCGGTTGCGCGCACACGGATCGCCTCCCTCCTCCGGGTGGTGGCGATTGCGCTCGTTCTCTCTGTGTTCACCCTGCTGTTCGTCTGAGTGGCCTGTTCCGGCTCTCGGACTGAACGTCGAGTGGAAACGAACCTGCGAGGGCGCTTTGTCAGCGGCCGGGACACGGAGCCTGTAGGGACAGATGCAAAACGTAACTGTTCGGTAACCGGGCGTTCATTATGCAGGCGTTCCCAACCCCCGTATGGAGACAGTCGAGTTCCTCGTCGTCGGTTCGGGGTCCGGACTTGAGGTGGCAAACGCCGCCGTGAACCAGGGACAGTCGGTCGCGGTGGTCGAGAAGGGCCCGCTCGGTGGGACCTGTCTCAACCGGGGTTGTATCCCGTCGAAGCAGTTGCTCTACCACGCGGACGTGCTGGAGACGGTCGAACGGGCCGACGAGTTCGGTATCGATGCGACCGTCGAGGACGTCGCGTTCGCGGAGATTGTCCGGGAGGTAAACGAGGATGTGGATGCCGACGCGGCATCCATCCAGCGGGGTCTGACTGCCTCGGACCAGCACCGTCTGCTCGACGGCGAGGCCCGTTTCGTTGATGACCGGACCGTCGAGGTGACCGGCGGCCCGGACGACGGCGTGCGCATCCAGGCCGAGACGATACTCATCGCCGCGGGTACCCGTCCGGCGGTCCCGCCGGTCGACGGACTCCAGACTGTCGAGTACCTGACCAGCAGGGAGGCGCTCGAACTGGAGAGCCCGCCCGACCACCTCGTTATCGTCGGCGGTGGCTACGTCGCGGCCGAGCTCGGTCAATTTTTTGACACGTTCGGCAGTGACGTGACAATCGTCGGTCGCCGGCCGAACCTCCTTCCGCAGGCCGACGCGGAGGTCGCCGCGGCGTTTACACAGCGCTACAGCGAGCGGTTCACCGTCCACACGGGCCACGAGGCCGTGTCGGTCGAGCCTGCGGGTAACGGCAGTGTTACTGTCGAGGCCCGGCCCTACGAGTACGCCCCGGAACCGGGGCCTGTCGATGGTGGTGAGCACGTGCAGGTGACCGGTGACGAACTGCTCGTTGCCGCCGGGCGGGTGCCAAACACCGACACGCTGAATCTCGACGCGACGGCTGTCCAGACCGACGACCGGGGGTTCGTCGCCACCGACGAGTTCCTGCGCACCGACCAGCCTGGTGTCTGGGCGCTGGGTGACATCGTCGGCGAGTTCCTGCTGAAACACAGCGCCAACCACGAGGCCCGTGCGGTCGCCCGGAACATCTTCGGCGAGGAGTTACAGCCCGTCGACTACTCGGCGATGCCGTTCGCGGTGTTCGCATCACCGGAGGTCGCCGGCGTGGGTGTCCGCGAGACGGAGTTGCGCGAGACCGACCGTGAGTACGCCACGAACACGTACCGCTACGAGGACACCGCCCGCGGCGACGCGATGCACGCAGAGGGGATGGTGAAGGTGCTCATCGACCTGAACGGTGAGATACTGGGCTGTCACATCGTCGGCCCCGAGGCCTCGACACTGATACAGGAGGTGGTCGTGGCGATGCGATCCGGGTCGGGAACGGTGCGTGATATCCGCGACGCGGTCCACATCCACCCGGCCCTGCCCGAGGTTGTCGCACGGGCGTTCTCCGGCCGGTTCACCCGCCCGGGGGACAGAGCGGACAGCCACCACCACTGATACGATCGTGTGTGACTCGTTACCGCCGAGCCGTCACAGACTCCCGTTTTAGGGGCTGTTTCCCGGATTTAATGATGCTGGAAACACTCACACACGATCGTATGAGCGGGTGTCGACAACTCACCGGGAGATGTTGCCCCGGAACTTCTCGGCGTCGAGCACCGAGTCGACTGCCCGGATGTAGGCGGCCTGTCGCCAGCTGCCGACCTCGTCTTTTTGTTTGACCTCGTGGAGGTCCTCGAAGGCCGCGCGCATCTGCGCTGCGAGTTTGTCCTGAACCTTCGATTTCGACCAGTACTCGTTGCTGCTGTTTTGCACCCACTCGAAGTATGAGGTGGTGACACCGCCGGCGTTTGCGAGGATATCGGGGATAACGGGCACACCCCGGTCGGCCAAGCGGGTGTCGGCGTCGGTGGTCGTCGGCCCGTTCGCCATCTCCATCACCGCGTCCGCCCGAACGTCGGCCACGTTCTCGACTGTGATCTGGTCCTCGATCGCGGCCGGGATCAGCACATCCACATCCAGTGTCAGCAGTTCGCCGTTCGTGATCTCCTCGCCGATGACGAACAGGTCACCCTCGTCGGCGTAGCCCTCGAATATGAGCGGGATATCTAGCCCGTCGGGGTCGTGGACGGCACCGCGCGCGTTGCTCGCGGCGACGACGTTGTACCCGCGCTCGTGGAGGAACAGGGCCAGATACGAGCCGACGTTGCCAAAGCCCTGGATTGCGACGTCCAACTCTGTCGGGTCCCAGCCCCGTGTCTCGGCGAACGCGTCGAGAATCTCCGCGCCGCCGTACGATGTCGCGGAGGTCCGGCCCTTGCTCCCCCCGAGTTCGAGTGGTTTGCCCGTTATCACTCCCGGCGCGTGCTCGCCGGTCTGTTGCTCGTACTCGTCCATCATCCAGGCCATTATCTCGGGACCGGTGTTGACATCCGGCGCAGGGATATCGGTCTCCGGCCCGATGAGGTCTGAGTACTCCGCGATGTAGGCCCGCGAAAGGCGCTCACGCTCGCCCACCGAAAGCTCCTCCGGGTCGACCTGTACCCCGCCTTTCGCACCACCGAACGGGATATCGACAACAGCACACTTCAGCGCCATCAGAAAGGCGAGTTCGTCCACCTCCTCCTCGTCGACACCGGGGTGGTATCTGATACCTCCCTTTGTCGGGCCGCGCGCGCTGTTGTACTGGATCCGAAACGAAGGGAACACCTCGATGCTCCCGTCGTCCATTCGGACTGGCAGGTTGGCGTTGACCCGACGACGGGGCTGTCTAAGCAGACTGATATCACGGTCGGTCAACAGGTCGACCTCCGAGAGACGGTCGAGTTCGACCGAACAGACCTCACAGACAGTTCCCGTGCCGCGCTGACCGAGTTCACCATCCATAGTTTGGTTTGGTGTGCCAGCCTGAAATAACCAACTGAATCTGCGGTAACCTCTATCCTGTCCGGTCTCCTCTGATCCGGATACAGACCACGCGAGTGATGTCGGGTTTTTATCGGATTCGTGCACAGACCGCTCACCACGCAGAGGAACACGTATCTCACGGTCTCCGGTCGCGAGGAGTTCGCTGTCGCCGGGCTACACTCCTCCGATACCGTCACCGCCCGGCAGAGCTGTGAACTTTCGGTACACTCCGTTGGACAGGTCTTGCCAGTACGCCGCCCGGGGTGGGTCGGCTCCTCACAGCTCAGTTACTCCGTTACCCACTTCGACCGGCGGACGTCGAAACTCCCGCATGTCGGACAACTGTGGTGTTGCACCTCGAACTCTGCCTCGCACGCGAGGCAGACGTACGGTAGCGCGTCGTCCGACTCTCCGCTTCCCAGACCGGAGAGTTCTTTTGCCTTGTCGAGCACTCCCATCTCGACCATACACGGAGTGATGCTGCGGTTCTACAAAAACCTAGCGGTCAGCCACCCACAATCGAGAGTAGTCGCTCGCTGTCGCCGTCCATCCGGGAGAGTAGCCCCCGCATTCGGCTCTGTGTCTCCTCACCAACGGACACGAGCACCATCCCCTCCCCGGGTTGGCCGTAGACGACACTGCCCCCTGTGGGCGTAGCGACCACCGCCGGGAGCGTTGCGAGGTCCTCCTCGCCGTCGACGGTGATGAGTGTCGTACCCGCCCGGTCCACACCCTCGCGGAGCGCCGAGAGCAACTCCGCTGTGAGCGTCGCCGCCGGGTTGGTGACCGTCACCTCGTGGTCGAACTCGGCCCTGCTCACCCGCTCTGCCACCCTGTCTGTCACCGCTGTCCGCTCGGTCCGGTCGTCGACCAGCGCCACCGCCGGCTGTACGCTCGCCTCTAGAACGTGGTAGCTGACGACGTCACCAACGGTCACCAGCGGCTCGCCAGCGTCCCCGAGCAGTGCCGCCCCGTCTGTGTACAGCGGACCCGCCGGCTCCTTTAGTTCCCTTCGGAGCGAGTCGGGCAGTTCGACGATCCCGGGCACGGTCAGCGCACCTTCAACGCGTAGGTGCCGGGCGCGGTGATACCCATCTCGTCGGCGATCTGACTCTCCTCGGGGTGGCCAACGACAACGTAGCCGGCCCAGTCCTCGGTCAGCGAGGTAGAGCCACAGTTCTGACACGCCTCCCGCTCGACGGCACCCTCCTGTACGAAGTGACACTCGCGGCAGGCCAGCCGGTCGCTCATCAGTTCTCACCCGCGTTGGCCTGTGCCCTGCGCCGCTCCCGGGCCGCCTCCAGCCAGCTGTGTTTGCCGAGACCGACCTGTTTCGCGGTCAGCCCGATCTTCGAATCCCGGGGGTTGCGCTCGTCGATACTTTTTGTGACGATACGGGTTCTGACGGCGTCACCGGTGCCGAGTGTCTGGTTGGACTCCCTGGAGGCGAGCATCTGTCCCTCCTCGTCGTACGCCAGATACTCGTCGGAGATCTGGGAGACGTGGAGCAGTCCGTCGACAGGACCGATACCGACGAACGCGCCGAAGCTGACCACCTCGACCACCTCGCCCTCGACGACCTCCTGCATCTGTGGGTCGAACGTGAGCGCGTCGAACTCGGCCTCGTAGTAGACACCAGGCTCGTTCGGCAGCACGCGTCCGTCGCCGATCTCCTTTACATCGATCACCGAGACGACCGAGCCGACATCCTCGTCGACCTGTCCTTCGAGCTTGTCCTGCAGGAGCCCTTTTACCATCTTCGTGGAGACGTCTGCCAGGTGCTCGGGCGGTACCTTCACCGTATCGAGTAGCGTGACCCGTTTGTACATGTGTTATGGTTGCGTGAGCGCCAGTTTGTTTTTTTCGCGTAGCCCTATCACCGGGATACCGGCATCGAGCAGACGGTCTTGGAGTGGCCGGTCGTTCGTGACGGCCGGTCCGCCGGTCGCGAGCGCGAGTTCGAGCACCGCGTCGTCGGCGTAGTCGGCCGCCGTCTCGCGGCGTTCACACCGCTCCAGCAGGTCGAGTCCGACACGTGCTGCGCGCGCCGGTTCGCCGCGGTCGTCCGCTAGTTGTTCGAGCTCCAACTCGACGGACCGGGGGACCAGCGGTGTCTGCCCCCCGCGGAGCCTGTCGAGTTCGTCGAACAGCCGGACGTCACATTCGACCGGCATCATCAGCGCGTTTGTGTCGAGCACGAGCGTCACTGTAGGGTTCCGAAACCAATGAGCCGCCAGCGCGCGCCGACCCGACGGTTGATTGCGATGTTCACACCGGGGTCGGCACAGACCGGACGCTTGAGCTGTACGTCACACTCGCCGCCACGGGCGCTCGTGACCGACCCGACAGTGGTTGCGGTCCCGACGGTCAGCATCAGCGGCTCGCCTGTCGATATCTTTTCGACCTCCTCCGTGTTATCGCTCCCGACGACACGGTCGAGCAACTCGACATCCATTGTGAACGAGTGGTGCACCGGCGGGAGTGCCTCCGGCGGACCGGCGACCTGTCCGGCGAGCGCGTCGCCTTTCGTCATCGCCGGGTCCAGCCCGGTGCCGACCCCGAGCAGTCCACCCGGGGTCGCCTCGTCGACATCGTCACCGCCGGCCTGTAGTGACCTGATCTCCGTCTCGATCGGCCGGAACTCGCTGCGACCGCCCTCCTCGACCTCGCGCCCGGGCCGCAGTTCGAGTGTCTCGCCTCCGGTGAGTCGACCCTGCGAGAGCGACCCGCCGAGCACGCCACCGGTTAGTGACTCCCAGGTGGTCCCCGGACGGTTTATATCGAAGCTCCGCGCGACGAGCATCCGCGGATTGGTCTTTGGGTCGTGCTCCGGTGTCGGTATCTCCCGCTCGATAGCGTCGATCAGTACATCCAGGTTCACCTCCTGCTGGGCACTGACGGGCACCACCGGTGCGTCCTCGGCAACGGTCCCCTCTACAAACGACTGTATCTCCTGGTAGTTCTCGCGGGCCTGCTCACGGTCGACCAGGTCGATCTTGTTCTGTGCAACGACGATGTTGTTGATACCGACGATATCCAGCGCCATCAGGTGTTCCTCCGTCTGTGCCTGTGGCACTGATTCGCCCGCCGAGATAACGAGCACCGCACCATCCATCAGCGCCGCCCCCGAGAGCATCGTCGCCATCAGCGTCTCGTGACCCGGCGCGTCGACGAACGACACCGTCCGTAACGGCTCGCTCGCGGTCCCGTCGGGACACTCCTCGGCGACCGTGTACCGCTCCGGACGTTCCCGCCCGGGGCACTCCCGGAACGTCGCGTCCGCGTAGCCCAGTCTGATGGAGATGCCACGTTTCATCTCTTCGGAGTGCTGGTCTGTCCACTCTCCGCTCAACGCCTGCACCAGCGTCGTCTTCCCGTGGTCGACGTGGCCGACGAGACCGATGTTCACCTCCGGTTGGTTGTTCGCTGTCATCTCGGGAGTAATATGTACGTAACTTCTCTCTCTGCCGGTAATAAACCTGCTGTTTCGCGGCTGTCGGCCCATCTCGACCCCCTCGCCGGTGTCGAGCGGTTGACTTCCTCCCCGCGCTTCCCGCGAGGCTTTTTCCTTGTATTTCCGTAATCAACGCGGTGGACATCTCCGTCACGGAGACAGAGACAACAGAGCGAGGCGGTCGTCTGGGTGACCGTCGAGATCGACCTCCTCGTCAAACATGTCGATAGCCCGTGCGGTGACGCCGACCAACCGTGGTGTCGACGTATCGGACCCGAATCCGCCCCCTGGGTCTGCGGCCCGCTCGACGGGGTGGCTGGTCACCTCGTGGTTGATGGACGTGGGTTGCGACATCACCCCCCGTTGTTCTCCCGCAGGTCGTAGTAGGTGGTTCGGACGGTGACCGGCGCGACATCGGCGACATCGGCGGCTTCCTGCTGTGTGAGTTCGTACCCGGCCTGGCGTGCGGCGGTGTACAGGCATGCGGCGGCGACCCCGCCCGGGTTGCGGCCGGTGTCGATACCCGCCTCGCGGGCCTCGT
>UEZF01000163.1_pt1 | contig 9260 bp, 10 predicted proteins | sample 1903571 | NCBI WGS metagenome assembly UEZF01 (sample SAMEA4776352, study PRJEB27445) | saltern metagenome | biome: Hypersaline environment; feature: solar saltern; material: Pellet | place: Spain | collected 2014-08 | depth 0 m | reverse complement strand
AGTCAACACCACCCGAGAACGCCACTAGCACACCGTCCCGCTCCGCGAGGTCCGACCGCGCAGCCGCGAGTTTCGCCTCGACCATACCTCTCCTTGCCACCCACCTCGCAAAAACGCGTTGACACACACCGCCACAGTCGGGTCACGCTCCGCGACTGTGGCCGCTCCGAGCAAAGATAGTAACGAAACACGAACTCCCGGCGACGGACCCCGATGGTGGGCTCGAACGCCGGACAACGACACCGACAGCTACGATCCGCTCCACGCCGAGTGATCCCCCGGCTGTCTGTCGAGCCAATCTCCGGTCAGGACTCTATCCCGTCTCTGACCTGTGGCTCCGTCGACTCGTTCGCCTCGTCACTCAGTTGGATGACGTTCCGCCGGCCGACCCGGATCTTCTCGAGTTTACCCTCGTCTGCCAGACGCGACACGACACGGCTCACCTTTGCCTCGCTCCAGTTAGTCTGTCTGACTATCTCCTGTTGCGGGAGCCGTCCCTCGATGGTGTCGTCGATACGTCTGATCTGCTCGTACTCGTCGGGTTCCTCGGGAACGACACTGCCGGTCTCACCTGCGGTGACATCGTTGCGTTCCTCGGGGGAGGGGTCCTCCACCTCGGACCGTCGTCTCCAGAGCAGCGTAACCAGAACAAACAGTATCAGCACGGCACCTCCCAGTCCGAGCACCAGTAGCCGGAGTTGCTGGTCCGACTCGCCCGCGTCCCTGGCCCACGGCGGCGGTCCTCGGGAGAGCACCGACCAGACTCTGACAGCGCTCATCGTACAGACCACTCGACCCACCCGGAGAAAAATCGCTCGGTCCGCTCTGTGGAAAACACCGCGCAGAGCGACTCTTTCACGTGAAATCGTACGAAAGCGTCTTGTAGATTCATACCCCCGCGGACCGAGAGAAAGACTGCAGCATGAAACAGAACACACGAACCAGGAGTCTGCTCGTCGTCGCGGTCGTTGTGGGCGTCGTGGTGACGCTCACCGCAGGTGCGACTGCGATGACGCAGACACAGACTGGCGTACTAACACACGAACAACCGGCGGAGGACCCGGGCGATTCCAACGACGGTGTCGAACACCCGGGCGACGACGACAACGACACTGACGACGGTGTCGAACACCCGGGCGACGACCATAACGACACCGACGACGATGATAACGAGACGACAGCCACTGTCACCGGTGTGCTCGAACAGGCACCCGGCGAGGACTACCAGCTCGACGGGCTGGCCATCGACATCGGTGCGATGTGGTACACGAACAGCACGGCAGCCGACACGGATCTCGACGGCGACGGAACGGTCGAGAGGATCCGGGCCGAGTTCGACGGCCTGGTCGGCCAGAACGTGACCGTCACTGTCGAGACAGACGGGACCGAGGGCGACGTGCTGGCGGTGAACGGCGAGCAGTACCGCGAGCAGGGGCCGCCACCGTGGGCTGGCGGTCCACACGGCAACGGCCCACCTGACCACGCGGGTCCCTGACCGGACCGTCTCTCACCGAACTGCTGTGACCGGTCTCAGCCGAGTGTGGCACGCAGTTCGGTGGCGCTCAGCGTGTTGAGCACGTCGCCGGGTTCGGCCCAGCCACGGCGGGCGGTGGCGACGCCGTACCGGAGATACTCGAAGCTCTCCGGCCCGTGGGCGTCGGTGTCGACGACGATTCTCGCCCCGGCGTCGATTGCGGTCTGGACGGCACTCCCCCGGAGATCGAGCCGCCGGGGGTTCGCGTTCACCTCGAGTACGGTGTCGTGTTCGGCGGCGACGGTCGCGAGTCGCTCCACGTCGACGGTCATCCCGGACCGCTTGTTGAGCTGTCTCCCCGTCGGGTGCCCGACGATATCGACCTCGGGGTGTCGGGCGGCGGTCACGAGCCTGTCGGTGCCATCACCGTCCAGCCCGGCGTGTGGTGAGGCCACCACGATATCGAGCTCCGCGAGCAGGTCGTCGCCGACCGACACTGCGCCCTCCGTGTCGATGTTCGCCTCGACGCCCGCGAGCACCGCGATATCGGCCTCGTCGTCGACCGCCCGGATGTAGGGCAACTGCTCGCGCAGCTCCCCGTCGTCGAGTCCGACACCACCGACCATGCCCGGCCCCGTCGCGTGGTCGGTGATCGCGAGGTACTCGTGGCCGAACGCGTCGGCCGCCGCGACCATCTCCTCGATGCTCGCCGCGCCGTCCGACCAGGTGGTGTGAGTGTGCAGGTCCCCACGGAGCGCCGCCCGGGTGAGCAGCTCCGGCAGGTCCCCCGCGGCTGCCGCCGCTACCTCACCGCGGTCCTCGCGCAGTTCCGGGGGGACCTGCTCCGTTCCGAGTGCCTCGTAGATACCCGCCTCGTCGGGACCGGCGACGCGCTCACCGACCCGCTGGTCGGTATCGGGGTCCTCGACGCTCCCGACGAGCACGTCCACGTCGCCGACGGTCGGCCTGCGCCGCCGGATCGACCCGCCGAGTTCGACCTGCTCGACCGCCGCCACACTGTCCAGGAAGCTGAGGACCTGGTCCGCACGCGGGAGTGCACGTGCGAGCAACTCCCGCCCGTGGGCCTCACGGGCGAAGTCGACCCCCTCGAGGATGTTCTGCTCGGTCGTTGCGCCGAACCCGTACAGCTCCTGTATCTCGCCGGCCTCCGCGGCTGCCTCTAGATCCGCGAGCGTCTGGACCCCAAGCTCCTCGTACAGTGTTCCCACCGTCTTCGGGCCGACACCCTCGACACGGGTCAGGGCCTCCATCTCGACGGGCAGCTCCTCGCGCACCGCCGCCAGTTCCGCTATCTCGCCGGTCTCGACGTACTCGACTATCTTCGCCGAGATGGCGTCACCGACGGCGTCTATCTCGGCGACCCTGTCCGGGCCGTCCGCGGCCAGCCCCTCGATTGCGACCAACAGCTCACGGATGTTCTCCGCCGCGTTGCGGTACGCGCGGGGCTTGTACTCGACATCCTGTGCCTCGAGTAGGTCCGCGAACTCATCGAACAGGTCCGCGACCTCGTCGTTCCGGCTCATTGTCCGCCGGTACGGTCTCAGCGGTCTTGTGTGCCCGGGTCGCCGGTGGCCGCGCTCAATCCACGCGCTCTCTCAGTTTCTCACCACGCTCGTGGAAGCGGTCACGGACAGCCTCGACCGGGCGGTCACGGAGCTCGTACTCAAGATCCGGTGGCGTTGCAGCCCAAGAGCCGTCGGCGAGCAGGTGGTCGGCCTCGTGTGCGAGCAGACGGTCGTCGGCGGCCATCACCCGCTCCCACTCCCCGGCCGTCGGCGGGTCGACCCCGAGACCGGCCCAGACTGCCTCGAGAACGGCCGTCTCGACGGAGTCGATGCGGTCGAGTTCGGCCTTTACCGGTCGCGGCACGTCACCGAGATACGCCTCGCCGGCGTCGTGGAGCAGTCCGAGCAACCGCAGCCGCGGTGTCTCGAACTCGCGGCTCACGTACAGCGAGTGCTCCGCGACGCTGTAGAACTGCCGGCAGTGGCCGCCGAACCGGCAGGTGTGAGCCAGCCCCGCCGCGATGTCGAGCAGACGAACCTCAGCCGGTTGCGGGTCGAACGGCCTGAACTCCCCGCCGGTGTATGTCTCGATGACCGCCCCGGAGATCTCTGTCATAGCTCGGTGTTGTCGACCAGCGAGTAGTGTGTTCCGGTCGTCGTTGTTGTGGACACAGATATCCGTCTCTGGCCCGTAGCCGCGGTGATGAGTCGAGCTCAGGAGCTACAGGCGGTTCTCTCGGAGGGTGAGGAGCTCACAATCGTCTGTCACAACAACCCGGACCCGGACTGTCTGGCGAGTGCACTCGCGCTGAGCCGGATCGCCTCCGAGGTTGGCATCGACGAGCACGACATCCTCTACAGCGGCGATATCTCCCACCAGCAGAACCGGGCGTTCGTCAACCTGCTCGATATCGACCTGAAACCGTTCGACCCGACGACCGTCGCCGACCGCCCGGAGGGGTCGTTACTCGCCTTTGTTGACCACTCGGTGCCGGGTGCGAACAACTGCGTGGAACGGCGCTCGATATCGTCATCGACCACCACCCCGCCGAGGCAATCGAGGCCCGTTTTGTCGACCACCGCGAGGAACTGGGTGCCGCCGCGACAATCCTCACCCAGTACGTACACACCCTGGAGATGGAACCCGACGAGACGCTCGCGACGGCGCTTCTGTTTGCCATCCGACGGGAGACGCTCAACTTCCTCCGCGGTGTGACAAGCGAGGAGTACGACGCCGCCGCGCACCTCCACGGGTACACCGACCAGGCGCTGCTCCAGGAACTGTCGAACCCGTCAGTTTCGGGCGCGACGGTCGACGCAATCGCGACCGCTATCAGCAACCGCACCACGATGACCTCGGCGCTCATCTCACACGTCGGCCGAACAAGCGAGCGGGACGCGGTCCCGCAGGCAGCCGACTACCTCGCGACACTGACATCCTGCGCGGGATCACCGGACACGAACGAGAGAGAGCGGGCCTACGGACCGCGCCCACGACCGCCGGTTTCGTCCTCCTGGCCGAGTGCTTTCCGCAGGAACCGCGTCCAGCGTTTCCGGTCGGCGACCTCCTCGGCCTCTGCCTCCGCCGCCACGTCGACCGGACCCAGCGCTTCGAGCTCGTTCAGTGCCCGGTCGAGACCGATTATCGACTCGACGAGTTGCTCACCCTCCTCGAAGCTGAGCGCCTCGTCCTCGAGTCGTTGCTTTCGCTGGAGGCGCTCGCGCCGGAGGTTCCGTTTTGCCTGCTCGACACGGTCGCGCTCGCCGGAGGGAACGGTGTCCCGTCGCCGGATCTCGAAGACGAACTCCTGGAGCGCTATCTCCTCGCCCTGTACGGTTATCTCGTCGGGAATGGACGCCCCGACGGTCGCGCCCTCGCGCTCGATGCGCTCGAGGAGCTGCTTGCGCTCGAACTCTTTCACGCATCCTCTTGGGCCCCCGCGCACTTTGTCTTTGTCCGTCTGCCTCCGCGAGTATCACCACCGCCCCGGACGTGATTGGGGTCCGACCTGGCGGTGTGCCCGCTCTGTCTGTCGGTCGTGTATCTGTGGCGTCACTCTGCGCAGTACTGATACCCGTGCCGACCCAACAGCGGATATGCAACAGTCGCCCGGCTTTCGGTCGCTGACGACCGAGTACGAGAACTACCGGCCGACCGTCGAGGGCTCGATCCCGGACTGGCTCTCGGGGACGCTCGTGCGCAACGGTCCCGGTCGGTTCGAGGCTGGCGGGGAGCGGGTCAACCACTGGTTCGACGGGTTGGCGATGCTGCGCCGGTACGCCTTCGAGGATGGGACGGTCAGCTACACCAACCGGTTTCTCCGAACCGGCGCCTACGACGACGCGATGGACGGTGAACTCACCGGCCAGTTCGCCACCGACACCCGGAGCGGGTGGCAGCGGTTCCGCGATCTGCTGACCTCGCTCGGCCCACCGGCCCCGACCGACAACGCCAACGTCCACGTCGCCCGTATCGATGGGGAGTACGTCGCGCTCACCGAGGCTCCCCGTCGGGTCGCGTTCGACCCCGAGACACTCGACACCCGCGGCGAGTTCACATTCGAGGATGACCTCACAGAGCACGTCGCGGCGGCCCATCTCGTCGACGACCCGCACCGCGAGGAGGTGGTCGGGTTCAGCACCCAGTTCGGCCGGACCCACCAGTACCACATCTACCGGGTGTCGGCGGACAGCCGCGAGCGCGACCGGATCGCCTCACTCGAGGCCCGCGGACCGGCCTACATCCACGACTGCAGTGTCACCGCCGAACACGTCGTTATCATGGAGTCGCCGCTCGTGCTGTCGGTACTGCGGGCGCTCAGCCCGCTCTCCCAGGGGCCGGCCGACATGCTCGACTGGCGGCCCGACCAACAGACACGGGTGCTCGTTGTCGACCGCGACACGGGCGAACTCGTCGCCGAACCGACCGTCGACCCCGTTTTTGCCTTCCACCACGTCAACGCCTACCTCGACGACGGCGCTGTCGTGCTCGACCTCGTCGAGTTCCCCGACGGCGACATCGTGGATGCGATGTCGATGGAGGCACTCGACGGCGAGGGGTTCCCCGACGTGCCCGACGGCCGTCTCGTCCGGTACCACATCGACCTGGCGACCGACGATGTCGTCCGGTCGTCGCTGTACGACGGTGGCCTCGAACTGCCGCGGGTCCCGCGGGCGACCGTCGGCAGACAGCACCGCTACGCGTACGCACAGGCGACCGACCGCGACGGGGCGAACGGCCTGGTGAAGATCGACTGCCAGACCGGTACCGCCCGCGAGTGGTGGGAGCGGTCGACCTACGTCGAGGAACCGCTGCCCGTCCAGCGACCTGGTGGCGACGCCGAGGACGACGGCGTTGTGCTGGCGACGGCGCTCGATGCCGACCGTGACCGGACCTCGATGCTCGTGTTCGACGCTGCGACACTCGACGTGCTCGCCCGCGCCCCCCTCCCCCACGCCGAACCGTTCGGGTTCCACGGCCGTTTCTTTCCCGAGGTCTGACTGGCGGTGCCCCCGTAGAACGGAGAGAATCGAGTCTGTCTGACCCGCGGTGGGCCGGACCTGTCGTGTCCAGTCGGGCACGGAGCAGGGTGTCAGGTCAGTGCCGACAGTTCGGCCGCGGTGACCGGGTTCGACGGCACCTCGTCGGCGACGGAAAGTTCGTAGACGGCACGGCCGGCCGCCTCAACCGCGAACGGGCGGTCCTCGCCCATCATCCGCGCGAGCGGTCCGAGCGCGCCGACGGCGGCGAAGACCCGGTTCGCGAACTCCGGGAAGTGTGGCTGGTCGGGACCGTACACCGGGCCGAACCGCGGGACAACCACCTCCATCCCGAGGTCCGCGATGGCCGTCTCGGCGCGCCGCCGTGCCTCGATGTACGCGTCCCTGACCAGCGGTGGTTTCGTCGAGGAGGAAACATAAACAAACCGCTCGACCCCGGCGCGCTCGGCCTCCAGCGCGACCAGCACCGCGGAGTCCCCGTTCACCCGCTCGAAGGTAACCCCGGCCTGTGGCCGCTCCGCGATGATGCCGATCGAGTGTACGACAGCGTCGACATCCGACAGCGCGTCGCGCCAGGCACCGGGGTCGAACACGTCTGCGGCTATCCAGCGGACGTCCCCGACCCAGGACCCGGCCTCGGGGCGACCGCTCCGCGAAACACTCGTTACCTCGTGTCCCTCGCGCACGGCACACGCACAGACCCGCCGCCCGATGAACCCGTTCCCGCCCGTCACGAGCAGATGCATACCTCCCGTTGCGGCGTCGCCGACAAAACCACGTCGCTCCGGCCCGTGTCGAGCGACGACCGGCGGTGGACGCTGACCGACGACGACTCGGCTCCCAGTGTGTGGCGGGACGTGGTCGACAGTCGAGAGTCCACGCTCGCCGACAGTCAGTGACCGCACAGACCTTGTTCGTTCTTCCGACCGGACGAACGCCGGGTATTTGTCCCGGGGAGCTCCAAGACCGGATATGGGATTAACAAAGGACCTGGCAAACGGGCTCATCTCGCTGGTCATCGGCATCGCAGTAACCGCCTACACCGCGGACGACGAGGATTTCGACCGGACCGAACTGCTGTTGTCGGTCGCCGTGTCGTCGTTCCTCTCGGGGTTTTTCACCAGCTACTTCGCCGAGTGAGCGCGGTTTCCGGGGGTGTCACCGGAACCGGGGCCGAGCGCGACGACCGGAGGAAGGGTTCGGATCCGACAGCCTGTGAGCGGAGGAGAACGACCGACACAGTCAAATCAGAGCCGACAGTACCATCTGCCAGATATGAACAGGGAGTCACGGCGGCGACTCGCGCTGGGTGTCGGGGTCGGGCTGTTGTTCCTGCTCATCGGGTACGTCCTGCTGTCGTTCGTCACTGTGGTCGTGTTCAGCGTGTTTCTGTACTACGCGGTGCGGCCGATCTTCCGATTTCTGGCCCGTCTCGGACTCGGCCGCCGGATACGGGCCGTGCTCGCGCTCGCGCTGTTCGGCATCCCGTTCCTGGTGCTGATCGCCTACGCGGTGGCGATTGTCGCCATCGAGGTGCAGGAGTTCCTCGACGAGGATGCCTCCGGCCGTGTCGCGGGTGAACTCAACATCGGCGGGTTCGATCTTGAGTCACTGGAGAGGTCTATCGCGGGTGACCAGTCCGAGATCCCGGTGGACAGCATCGTCGACAGCGTGCTTGGGGCTGCCGGGGCAGTCGGAAGCGCACTCGTGCAGCTGTTGCTCGTTGTCATCATCACCTACTACCTGTTGATCGACGGTCCCCGACTGGTCTCGTGGCTGCTTGACACGTACGACGACTCGGGTGTCGGGCGCCGGTACGCAGACGCCGTCGACGACGAACTCTCGATTGCGCTGTTCGGCAACATCGTCAACGTGTTTGTCACCGCAATCGTCGGTATCGCGGTCTTTCTCGTGTACAACGCGATGGTCGAGTCGGTGGTTGCGGTTCCGTATCCGGGACTGCTCGGCGCGCTCGTGGGTATCGGGAGTCTCATCCCCGTCGTCGGAATCAAACTCGTGTACGTGCCGCTGACCGTCGGTCTGGGGGCGAACGCCTGGCTCGCCGACCAGCCCGAACTGCTCGGCTCCGTGGCGGTGCTTTTTATCGTGAGCGCCATCGTCCTGGATTTCATCCCGGATTTCGTCATTCGGGCGCTCGTCAGCAGTGAGGAGACACACACGGGACTGCTGGTTATCGGCTACATCCTCGGCCCCACCGTGTTCGGGTTTTACGGACTCTTTCTCGCGCCCATCCTACTCATCTGCACGACCAACGCGGTGAAGATACTGATGCCGTACGTCGTCTCCGGCGAGTCCGCCAACAGACTCCAGACAACACTCGACCAGTTCACACCGACCGGCACAGAGCAACCCGGCGACGACTGAGCGGTCAGGTCCTCTCGTCACGACGCCGCCGGAGCAGGAGCAGTCCACCGAGCGCGGCGAGTGCGGCCCCGACACCGAACCCCGGCCCGAACCCGTCACCACCGCCCGTCGACCCGTTCTCGTCTGCCGAGTCGTCACCACCATCTCCGGTACCGGTGTTGTCCGTGCTGTTACCGTCGTCGGCGTTTCCTCTATCATCGTCCTCGACGTTCTCCCCGCTATCGTCGTCGGCGTTTGTACTGTTGGCTGTGGAGATATCCTGGTCGGCGTAGCGCCAGTCGCTCGGGTGGTTGAGCGTGCCGAGTCGGGCGCGTGACCCCTCACTGGACCCCTCGGCGGGCACCGCGAGCGCCTCGAGGCCCGGCTGGGCAAGT
>UEZF01000064.1_pt1 | contig 9600 bp, 10 predicted proteins | sample 1903571 | NCBI WGS metagenome assembly UEZF01 (sample SAMEA4776352, study PRJEB27445) | saltern metagenome | biome: Hypersaline environment; feature: solar saltern; material: Pellet | place: Spain | collected 2014-08 | depth 0 m | reverse complement strand
TCCTGGTGGTTCGGGACGCGCTCAAAAAGAGGGGTGTCGACTGGACCGAACAGACCGTCGTCACGACCGGGTCCGACGGGCCGTTGTGTGACCTCGCCGACGAGCAGGGGCTGCCGTCGCTGCGGGTGCCGGCGGGTGTGCCGGGGCGGTTTTCGGCGCTGTCCCCGGTCGGACTGGTGCCGGCAGCGATACAGGGCCACGACATCGAGGCGGTGCTCTCCGGGGCGAGCACGGCTGCCGGGGAGCTCTCGGGGTCGCTGTTCGACTGTCCGGCCTACGCCTACGGTGCGGTGTCGTACGCGCTGGACCGGCGCGGTGCCGGTATCAACGTGATGATGCCGTACGCGGAGCGGTTGGAGCCGTTCGCGGAGTGGTTTGCACAGCTGTGGGCGGAGAGTCTCGGGAAGAACGGTGGCGGACAGACGCCGGTGCGTGCGCTCGGCGCCACAGACCAGCACTCACAGCTCCAGCTCTACCGCGCCGGCCCGCGGGACAAGCTGGTGACACTCCTGCGGCCCCGGGAGCGGCCCGACCAACCGGTTCCCGACCCCGAGGTGGAGCCGCTCGCGTATCTTGGTGAGACGGGTCTGGGTGAACTGCTCGACGCGGAGTTCGAGGCGACCGAGGCGAGTCTCGCCGCAGCCGGTCGCCCGAACGTTCGGGTCGAACTCGACAGACTAGACGCTCGCGGGCTCGGCGACCTGTTGTTCGGGATGGAGGCCGCCTGCATCCTCGCCGGCGAGCTCTACGACGTGGAAACGTTCACACAGCCGGCGGTCGAGTGGGGCAAGCGCGCGGCACAGGGACTGCTCGGTGACGGTTCGACCCCCGAAGCCGACGCGGTTGCGGGAAAACACCGGTTTCTGGTCGAATGAACTACCGGCGACGCGGTTCGTCTCAGCCGTTGGTTGCTCTCCGGAGTGTCCGGTTCACCCACAGCCAGCTGACGCCGAGACCGAGCGCGGTGCCGGCGGAGATGGCCGAAACCAGCCAGGCGCCGAACGTTATCGGGAGCGGGTCGAACCCGCCGTAGATACCGAACCCGGCGTCGGACACCGTCTCTGGTGAGAGAAGCGAGAGCGCCCCCGGCACGAGCAACAACAGACAGAGAACAACGAGAAGTACCCCGACCGTGAGCGTCCACATCCACAGGTCCTCGACGCGAATAAACCACTCCATCCGGTCCTCGTCCTCGACCTCGCGGCCGACGTAGTACTTCTGGTAGACGAGTCCACCCCCGCCGACGAGCATCAGCACGACACCGAGCAGGACCGGAATGCCTCCGACGACGTTCAGCGACGCGCCCGGGCCACCCTCGAGTGCGCGCACCTCCGAGGACTGCACAGCGAGCAATGGGCCGAACAGCGCGGCGACAGCCGACCCGATCACCGCGGTGAGTACCTTTCCATCGAGCGAGATCGGGAACAGGTCGCCTACCTCACCCCGCAGGCGCTCGTACTCCGCCATCGGGTCTGTTTCGGAGTTAGCCATCTGATGGACAGTTCGGCTCCCGCGGCTTGGAACTGTCGGTCTGCCGGCGGCTGTCTGGCAACCGGTCCGGAGCGCTACGCTTTTGACCCTCGCACCTGAAAGAGCAGTATGACCGACGAATCAGAGGACGGGTCGACCGAGGCAGAGACAGGGGCGGAGTCAGAACAGGGGGAAGACGGGTCGGAGAACTCGTTCCGCGAGCGGGTCGAGGAGATCCGACAGCAGCGCGCCGAGGAGCGCGAAGAGGGTGAGGGCGGGCGCGAACCGCCAGAGGGGATGATGGGCGGCGGCGGTGGTCCCGGAATGGGCGGTGGCGGTATGGGCGGCGGCAACCCGTTTGCCGAGATGATGGGCGGTATGATGGGCGGTGGCGGCATGGGTGGCGGTCCCGGTGCCGCCGGCGAGGAGAGCAACGAGGAACTCGTCCGGGAGATGCGGAAACTCCGTGACGAGGTTCACGACCTGCGCCGGTCGGTCGACCGTATCGCCGACGCGCTCGAGGACTGAGCCGCCTCTCTGGACTGGACCCCCCGGTTTCCGGCCACCGACACAGCAACGCAGGGCTTTTTATGCCGACAGCAGAACATACACATATGTTTGGAGGAGGCGGCGGCGGACTCGATCCGGGCAAGATGCAACAGATGATGAAACAGATGGGTATCGACATCGAGGAGATCGATGCCGAGGAGGTCGTCATCCGGACGGCCGAGAAAGAACTCGTGTTCACCGACGCGGAGGTCCAGCGGATGGACGCCCAGGGCCAGCAGACCTACAACGTCGTCGGCGAACCCGAGACCCGCGAACTGAGCGGGGGGACAGGGGGAAGCACCGACGAGGGTGACGAGAGGCTTCCGCAGGAGGATATCGAGATGGTGTCGAACGCGGCGGGTGTGAGCGCGTCGCGAGCACGCGAGGCGCTCGAGGCGACTGGTGGACGACCGGCCGACGCAATCGACAGGCTCCAGTAGCGTGACGCTCTTGTTCACCCACGGGGACCGCGAGTATCTGCTCTCCCCCGGCGAGCGGTTCGGAACGGACCTCGGGGTGCTCGAGGTGCCCGATGACGTGACACACGGTGACACCGTCGAGACGCATCTGGGCACGGAGTTCAGCGTCCGGCGACTCCGCGGGCCGGACCTGTTTCACCATCTCGAACGGACGGGTGCGCCGATGCTGCCGCGGGACATCGGACTGGTGGTGGGTCACGCCGGTATCCAGCGCGGGGACCACGTACTGGATGCCGGAACGGGAACCGGTGTGCTCGCGGTCACGCTGGGGCGACTCGGTGCAACAGTCGAGAGCTACGAGCGCGACCCTGATTTTGCGTCGGTCGCCCGCGACAACGTCGAACTCGCGGGGGTGACTGACAGCGTGACCGTCCACACCGGCGATGTGACCGACTCCCTCGACGGGCACTCTGGTCTGGACGCGGTGACACTCGACACGGAGGACGCACCAGAGGTCGTGGCGGAGACACCCGACCTGCTCGCACCCGGCGGCTCTGTCGCGGTGTACTCACCGTTTGTCGAGGACGCACGGGAGGTGGCCACGGAGGCACGCGAGGTCGGCCTCGACAGCGTCCGGACCCTCGAAACGATCCAGCGCGAGATGGAGTTCGGTGAACGCGGGTCGCGCCCCGCCACCACAGGGGTCGGTCATACCGGGTTTCTGACCATCGGCCGACAGGTTGCCTGATACGGTCGTGCGTGCGGTCTGTCCGGGACTGCGCTCCCGGACTCGCACGTGGAGGACAGTTTCAAACCTGTTGACATCCCTCGTAGTTGAAAAACGGGACTGTGATAAAGCCGAAGTCTTATTCGCGTAGCGAAGAACCCAGGGGTATGGTTTCGCGGCTGGAGACGGGAATCGAGGTTCTCGACCGGAAACTCGAGGGTGGGATTCCGGCCGGGAGTATCGTCGTTCTCTCGGCACAGCCGGCCAGTCAGGCGGAGCTTTTTCTATATGAACTCACCGCAACACGGGGGACACTGTGGCTCTCACTCAACCGGACTTCGGAGGCGGTCACCGAGAGCATCGCAACGACACCGACCGAGACCGGCGACCCGACAGTCCGGCACATCTCCGGGGAGGCGCCGCTGGACAACGCCGGCAAACTCGTCAGTGCGCTCCCGGAGACGTCGAATCTCATCATCGACCCGGTCGACGTGCTCGAATCACAGGAGCCACCCTCCCGGTTCCGGAGTTTTATGAACGACCTCCAGAACCACATCTTCAACACGAACAGTCTCGCAATCCTGCACAGTCTGGACGGCCGGAGTGTGCCGTCGCTGCGGGACACCACGGAACACTTTGCGGACGTCGTCTTCCACCTGGAGACAGACCTCTCGAACGACGAGGTGGAGAACAGGCTCTCGGTGCCGAAGTTCCGCGGCGGCAGGGCACCGCTCGAGACTATCAAACTCGACCTCGTTGAGGAGGTGGAGGTCGACACTACCCGCGATATCGCCTGATACAGTCGTGGGTGAGTATTTTCAGCACCGTTCCGAACTCCGTGAAACAGCCCGTGAAACGGGAGTCTGTGACAGGTTGGCGGTAACGAGTCACGCACGATCGTATGAGTCAGGGCTTTGTGGGTCGGTCTCCAACCGTTCGCATGAAGCGTGTCAGATTCCGTGACCCGGCTGGTGCGGTTCGGACCGGCGAGTGGGTCACCGAGAACGGCGGTCCAGCGGGGACAGACACCGCAGGTGCGGCAGGGGTCGTCCGGTTTGGCGACCGGAGCTACGACCCGGCGGCGGTGACCGTACTGGCGCCGTGTGAGCCGTCGAAACTGGTCTGTGTCGGGCGCAACTACGCCGACCACGCCGACGAGATGGGGGGTGCGGTGCCCGACCGGCCGTTGCTGTTTCTCAAACCCCCGAACACGGTCGCGAGCCACGGAAGCGATATCCCGCTACCGGCGGGCAAGCAGGTCGACTACGAGGCCGAACTTGGGGTGGTGATCGGCAAACAGTGCCGGGACATCGACCAGTCGGAGGCGATGGAGGTGGTGGCGGGGTACACCTGTGTGGTCGACCTCTCGAACCGTGACGACCAGCGTACCGAACAGAACTGGGTGCGCGGCAAGGCGTTCGACGGCGCGGCCCCCCTCGGTCCGGTGCTCGCTACACCCGAGCACGTGCCCGCCGATGCGAGTGTCGAACTGCGCGTAAACGGTGACCGCCGCCAGTCTGCCTCGCGGGCGCAACTCGTCTTCTCGGTGCCCGAACTTATCACCGAGATTACGGGCTATCTCACACTCCAGCCCGGGGACGTCATCGCGACGGGAACACCGGAGGGTGTCGGACCACTCGACAACGGCGACGAGGTCGAGGTCCGCATTGAGGGTGTCGGCAGACTCGTCCACACCGTCACCACACCGGAGTAGCGCCGTTCAGCGCTGACACAGTCAGCCGGTGTCGTACTTGTAGGTGGCGTCGTTGGGGTCGATACCGAAGTCCTCGGGGTTCTCGGGGGGTTCCTCGGGGTCGTCATCGACGCGGGCGCTTTTGAACGCCTCGCGCAGTCGGGATGGCATCCGGAACCGGGTGGTGTCGATGCGCTGTGGAACCGCACCAGGGTCGACAGTTCCCTGTTTCTCGCGCAACCGGTCCTGAAGCACCGTGGATAGCTTGGCGGGCGAGACGCGTCCGAACCCGAACTGTGCGAGGTAGTCCGGTTCGCTGGTCAACGCGTAGCCCAGGCTGAACCCCTTGTCACGGGCCGTCGTGACGAGTCGCTCGACGACGTGTGCGCCGACCCCTTGGCCGCGCCAACTCTTGAGCACGCCGATGCTCGTCAGTTCACAGACCTCCTCGTTGTCCCCGGTCTTGTGGACCCGAATGCGGCCGAAACCGGCGCGGTCACCCGTCTGTTCGTCCATCGCGATGACGTAGTCCCGGGATCGAAACGCTGTCTCGTCCAGCTCCATCGCCTCAATGTGTTTGAGTAGCCAGACCTCATCACGGTTTTTTGCATCCCGGACGTACATACAGTATACTACTCTCTGCCGGTCAAAAGTGTTTGTGGGTCTCTCGCCGTCGATGTGGCCGACAGACACCACTGGTTTCTGTCCGAACGCCGCCCTGTCGTCCGGTTCCTCGCGCGGCACGGACACGGCAACAGCAAACGGATAGCCAAATCTTTTTGACCGCCGTCGTAAAAAAACAGATATGGTCAACAAAGACGACCTGCGACAGCAGTTCGTAGAGGCGTTCGAGGGCGCAGATTACCCGGTCAACAGCCCGATGGACCTTGTCCCGGCGTTGCCGAACGGTCCAGCGACGACGTTTGAGTCCGGTGACTTCTCGATGACCGCAATGGAGCTCAACAGTCAGATCTCCAGCGGGGACACAGAGTTCCCCTACGACAGTGTCGACGAACTCGTCGGCGAGCTCATGGATGGGCTCGAAGACGAGGGCCTCATCTGAGACAGTCACGCACACTGTTCCATTTTTTGCTGCTACTGTCACGCCAGCGACGGCGCCTGTCTTTTCGAGCGACAGCACCGATCTCCCTGGAGTCTGACAGTACTGGCGCCGATACGGAGGGTAAGACACTTGTACCGGAGCGAAATATTCATTAATAGAGCCCTGTGGTGTAGTGGCCAATCATAGCGGCCTTTGGACGCGCACGGTTCCCGTTCGCGGAAGCTAGCCGCTGACGCTGGTTCGAATCCAGCCGGGGCTACTCTGGTGTGAACGAACGTGAACACCGAGTCACAACTGGATTCGAACCAGAGAGCGAAACGTGTGGAGTGACCGTGGGTCGAATCCAGCCGGGGCTACTCTGGTGTAAGCGGGCGCAGGCAGCGCCTGACCTCCTCTCCGCTCTTCCGGCGAGGAGTCCTCTGTGGGGAATCCAGCCAGACTGGTTACCGCTGCTGGGTGGGCTGGTCGCGTGTGAGTGTGGAAGTTGAGACGCACTCGTTGCCGTCTTGAGTGTGAGCATCTTCCCCACAGTAGCACGCTACATGTCTATCAACTTATGATACATCTGGGAAGCTAACCGTTTGGGGTACAGACAGTCTGGGTCGCGTGGTTTGTCGGATATCATATCGGCTTCATCCCCGCGCTTCTTGCAAGTCTTTTATTTTGAAATTCAGGTAAACGAGACGAGAGAGCGTTCCGCAGTCGACGCCACCGCCAGGATTCGAACCTGGGACAACCACGTTAACAGCGTGGTGCTCTACCAACTGAGCTACGGCGGCACACAGCGTAGGTAATGGAAACTGTTTCAAGTGCGTTTCGTTTCGAGTCGCGCCTGGAGGCGTATCGATACGCTTTCACGCGTCTGTCGGTTACCGGAACACAGATGCGCAACGACATCGATGCCGTCATCGAGACGGTGCGCAACCGGGTAGAACCCGGCAAGGAGGAACGGGCCGCGCTCGATGCGGTTGTCGAGGAGCTCACCCGGCGCGCCGAGGCGGCCATCGCGGACCTGTCGGTCAAAGCCGATGTCGTGCTGGCCGGATCGACCGCCCGGGAGACGTGGCTCGCCGGCGAGCGCGACATTGACCTATTCGTGCGCTTCCCCCCGTCGCTTGACCGCGACGGACTCCGGAAGTACGGTCTCTCCGTCGGGCACACCGTCGTCGACGGCCGCGAGGAGTACGCCGAACACCCGTACGTGGTGGGCGAACTCGACGGGTTCCAGGTCGATGTTGTCCCCTGCTACGCGCTGGAGGACGCAACCGACATCCGCTCAGCGGTCGACCGGACACCGTTTCACACCCGCTACGTGAGCGAGCGGCTCGACCGTGACCTCGCGAGCGATGTCCGTGTCGCAAAGCAGTTTCTCACCGGGACCGGCGTCTACGGCAGCGACCTCCGCACACAGGGGTTCTCGGGCTACCTGACGGAGCTACTCACGCTTGAGTACGGCGGCTTCCGGGCGCTCGTTGAGGCCGTCGCAGACTGGCAGCCCCCGGTCCGGTTCGACCCCCGCGACCACGGTACCGCGACGTTCGACGACCCGCTCGTGGTCATCGACCCGACAGACCCCGGGCGCAACGTCGCCGCGGTGCTCTCGGGGGAGAATCTGGCGCGGGTCCAGCACTGTGCCCGTGACCTACTCGCCGATCCGCGACCGGAGCTGTTCGTTCCTCGCGAACCCGACCCGGCCGATGCCGACCGGGTGCGTTCGGCGTTTGAGGCCCGTGGAACAACACCCCTTGCGCTCCGTCTGACCGTCCCGAACCTCGTCGACGACCAGCTCTGGCCGCAGCTCCGGCGGTCGGTTTCCGGTATCGCCGGCGAACTCGACCGCCGTGGGTTCGACGTGTTCCGGACCGATGCCTTCGCACAGCCGCACGGTGTCGAACCTGGCGACCCGGGTGGGCCGGACGCAGACACCGGGCGGACCGTTGTCCTGCTGTTCGAACTCGCGGTGGCCGAGCGCCCGTGCCTGGAGCGCCACGAGGGGCCGCCGGTGCACGTCGGCGAGCACGCGGCCTCGTTCTGTGACGCCTACGCCGACAGCGACGCCCGCGGACCGTTCCTCGACGGTGACCGCTACGTGGTCGAGCGCGAGCGGGAGTTCACCACCGCCCGCGGGTTCCTCGCCGGCGATGCCCTGCTGGATGTCGCACTCGGGGCCGCAATCGAGCGGGCGCTCGCCGAGGAGTACGACCTGCTCGTCGGTGACGAACTCGGGAGTCTCGCCGGGGCGTTTGGGACCCAGTTGGGGCGGTATCTCGATCCGGCGGTTCGGCTGTAGGCTCTGTCTGTTGCCGTCCTGTCGGTGTCACTCAAGCACCTGTCGGACCTTCGTGACGAGTTCGTTGGGGCTGAACGGTTTGCGGATGTAGTCGTCGGCACCACGGTCGAACGCGCGTTCGACGATGTCACTGTCCATCCCCGTCAGCACGATGACCGGGATTGCGGCGAACACCTCGTCGTCGGCACGCTTCTCGAGCACCTCGAGCCCGCTGACACCCGGCATCCGCAGGTCGAGCAGCACACACGACGGCCGACCCCCGTCCTCGATGTAGGTGAGCGCCCCGGCACCGCCATCGTGTGACTCTATCTCGAACCCCTTGCTCTCGAAGGTGTACTCGAGCAACGCCCGCAGATCCGGGTCGTCCTCGACGATCAGTATCTCGTCTGCCATGCCTGTGTCCTGTGTCTCACCCGCGGTCGGCGCACGGGCGATAGTGATTACAGTTAGAATTTGAGGAACTTAAACTGCAAGGAACGGACCCGCGTCTGTCGACCTGGAACGGCACCCACCCTCGGTCACCGTCTCCGAGAGCTGTGGGTGTCGACGTGCGAGAGTCCCGGCCACGGGGGGTCAAACACCGAGTCGACACACAACCGTTAACTTCGGACCGGCGAAGAGTGCGTATGGAACACGAGAGGGCGGGACGACTGGCGACAGACGTGCTCGCGGCACTCGAGGAGGCCGTCATCGCCGACCGTGCGTTTCTGGAGACAGCACTCGCAGGCGTGCTCGCCGGCGGACACGTGTTGCTCGAGGATGTGCCCGGCACGGGAAAGACACTGACTGCCCGCTCGTTCGCGCAGGTCCTCGACCTCGAGTTCTCCCGGGTGCAGTTCACACCCGACCTGCTCCCGGCCGACATCACGGGGTCGAACGTCTACAACGAGGCCCGCGGCGAGTTCGAGTTCGCGCCCGGTCCGGTGTTTGCGAACGTGGTGCTGGCAGACGAAATAAACCGCGCACCGCCGAAGACACAGGCCGCGCTGCTCGAGGCGATGGGCGAGCGGCAGGTCACCGTCGACGGACAGACCCACGACCTGCCGGAGCCGTTTACCGTCATTGCCACACAAAATCCCGTCGAACAGGAGGGAACCTTCGGTCTGCCCGAGGCCCAGCGCGACCGGTTCATACTGAAGACATCGATCGGGTACCCCGACGCCGAGGGTGAGCGGACGCTGCTCGACCGGCGGGCCGACCGCACCGACCGGATGCCCAGCGTCGAACCGGTGCTCCCGGGGAGCGGTGTCTCCGAGCTGCAGCAGGTCCCGGAGACGGTCTGGGTCGAACCGGCGCTCCGGAACTACATCGTCGAACTGGGTCGCCAGACCCGCGCCGACGAGCGCGTCGAGGTGGGGGTCTCGCCGCGCTCGTCGGCGCGGGTCTGGC
>UEZF01000133.1_pt1 | contig 9641 bp, 8 predicted proteins | sample 1903571 | NCBI WGS metagenome assembly UEZF01 (sample SAMEA4776352, study PRJEB27445) | saltern metagenome | biome: Hypersaline environment; feature: solar saltern; material: Pellet | place: Spain | collected 2014-08 | depth 0 m | reverse complement strand
CCGCGCGACAGCGAGGGTGCGTTCGGTTTCATGCAGGGGGGTGTCTCCTCGGAGCGGCCGTCGGAGTCGACAATCGGGCAGATAGCCGAGGCGATTGCCGAGACGAAACGCGAGGGGGGACGGGTGCTCGCGGTCTGTGGGCCGGCGGTCATCCACACCGGCGCACGCGAGGACCTTGCGCGACTGGTCCGGAAGGGGTACGTCGACGCGCTCTCGGTCGGCAACGGCTTTGCCGTCCACGACCTCGAACGGGACCTGTACGGCACCTCGCTCGGAATGGACACGGAAACACTCGACCATCCGCGGAAGGGGCACAAACACCACATCTACACGATAAGCGAGGTCATCCGCGCGGGCGGTATCGAGGCCGCAATCGAGACCGGACTCGTCGAGTCGGGTGTGATGTACGAGTGTGTCCGGAACAACAGACCGTACGTCATCGCGGGGTCGATCCGCGACGACGGGCCCCTGCCGGAGACCATCACCGACGCGATAGAGGCACAGAACGCCATCCGCGAGCAGGCCCACGACGCCGACCTCGTGTTGATGCTGGCGACGTTGCTGCACTCGGTGGCGGTCGGGAACTGTCTGCCGTCGACGACGAAGACCGTCTGTGTCGATATCAACCCTGGCACGGTCACGCAGCTGGTCGACCGCGGCAGCGCACAGGCGGTTGGAATGGTGACCGACGTCGGCACGTTTGTCCCGATGCTGGCCGACAAACTCGACAGCGCACCCGATGACGGTGACTGAGAGCGCCGACCCGCGGGTGCTCGGCATCGAGGGTACCGCGTGGGCTGCAAGTGCAGCCATCTACGACGCCGAATCGGAGACCGTCGACATCGAGACCGAGGCGTACGTCCCCGACAGCGGCGGCATTCACCCGCGCGAGGCCGCAGAGCACATGGCCGAACATCTCCCCGAGGTTATCGAGGGTGTGCTGGCGTCTGCCCGCGACACCGCCGACAGTGAGCCACCGGTCGACGCCGTTGCGTTCTCCCGTGGTCCGGGGCTCGGCCCGTGTCTCCGCCTGACCGCGACGAGTGCGCGGGCGCTCGCACAGCGGCTGGACGTGCCGCTCGTCGGTGTCAACCACATGGTCGCCCATCTCGAGATCGGTCGCCACCGCTCCGGGTTCGGCGACCCCGTGTGTCTGAACGCCAGCGGCGCGAACGCCCACGTGCTGGGCTACCGCGGTGGGCGATACCGCGTGCTCGGTGAGACGATGGACACCGGGGTCGGCAATGCAATCGACAAGTTCACACGCACGGTCGGCTGGTCACACCCCGGCGGCCCAAAGATGGAGCGCTCCGCCCGCGACGGCGAGTATCTCGACCTGCCGTACGTTGTAAAGGGGATGGATTTCTCGTTTGCGGGCATCTCCTCGGCCGCCAGCGAGGCCGTCGAGGCCGGCACCCCCATCGAGGATGTTTGCTGTGGACTCCAGGAGACGGTGTTCGCGATGCTGACCGAGGTCAGCGAGCGGGCGCTCTCGCTGACCGGCGGTGACGAACTGGTGCTCGGCGGCGGTGTCGCGCAGAACGAGCGGCTGCGGTCGATGCTCAGCTCGATGTGTGAACAGCGGGGCGCGGCGTTTTTCGCCCCCGAGGACCGCTTCCTGCGGGACAACGCCGGGATGATCGCGGTGCTCGGGGCGACGATGTACCGGGCCGGCGACACGCTCGCGGTCGAGGCGTCCGGTATCGACGCCGATTTTCGGCCCGACGAGGTGCCTGTTACCTGGCGAGCCGACGACGACACCGACCCGGTGACCGACCGTAACACCGACACAGAGGCGGTCCAGTCGAGCGCGTCGCGGAAGTCGCCAAACACCTCGCTCGTCTCCACGAGTCGGGACTCGTCCACGGCGACCCCACGACACGGAACATCCGGGTCCGCACCGACGTGTCCGACCCGGAGGTGGTCGACGCCCCCGCCGTCTTCCTGATCGACTTCGGACTCGGCTACCACAGCGAGGACCCCGAGGACCACGCGATGGACCTACAGGTGTTTCGCCGGAGTCTCACCGGGACCGAGACGGATGCCAACCGGTTCGTTCGTGAGGTCGAGTCGGCCTACCGGGAGACCGGAAACCCGGCGGTGCTCGACTGTCTGCGCGATATCGAATCGCGCGGTCGGTACCAGTGACCGATCGCCGGCGTGTCGGAGCCAGCGGCTACAGCGGCCGGTCACCCTCGGCAATGGCGAGCGCCTAGTCGTGACGCTCCACGGTGAACCGCTCGACAGGCCCCAACTCGTCTGTCAGGAACCCGCGCAGACGCCCCCGGTCAACGAGGTCCTCGAGTGGTGGCATCGCCCGGAGTTCGGACTCGACTGTCTAATAGCTGCGGGTGCCGACCGCGACAGATGCGCTGCCTCCGGGCAGGGGGTTACGTCTCGAACCGGTCGGCGATGTCGCCTTTTGTCTCCTCGATGACGGCCTCCTCGGCGACAGTCGTCGCCCGAATCGCCTCCTCGGTATAAGTAACGTCGATAGAGCCAAAGGCGAGACCAAACGGACCGAACACGTCTGTGCCTTTTATACTGGCCACAAGCTGGAACGCGTCGGGGTACTCCCGCAGCGGTCTGGTGTATCTGAAATGCTCCTCGACGAGGACGGTCGCCTCCTCGGCGTTCAGCTCCGCTACGGCGGCCTCCCAAAACTCGGTCTCGGGTGAGTCGATCAGCGGGACCAGCGCCTCGCCGAGTCGCTCGTAGCGACCCATCATGAAATCTAGCACCGTCTCGCGGCGCTCGCTCGGCAGGTCCTCTCGGAGCTCTTGCTCGAAGGCACCGACATCGGCGAGTCGGTCGCGGTAGGCGTCGATTTCCTCGTCGGACACCACGTAGTCGAGGAGCACGTCGAACTGTTCGAACGCCCGGTCCCGGTACATATCGAGCTCCGGTTGGACGACCTTTCGCCGGACCCGACCGGAGTTTTTCAGCAGTTTGTCGACGATACCGCCGCCCGGAGCGCTGACCCCGTTCTGGAGCGCCCTGGTGAGGCTGAACTCCTCGACGGTCTGCTCGATTGCATCCCCGACAAACCGCTCGTAACCCTGAACAACAGCTTCGCGCGTCACAATCCTGGGTAGACCCCGGTGTGATATGTACCTGACGCCTCCCGACACCCCGGGTGTCTGTGTTCGATTGCTCTACCTGTTCCAACAGTTTCCCGGCCCGGGACTGTGCAGGTCAAAACGGGGAGAAAGGGTCACTCCAGCATCGGTGTTCCGTCGGCGCGGGGCCCCAGTTGCGGACCGAACGGCGGGTCGTCGGGGTCGACTCGCCGGAACTGCTCGTAGTCGGTCGACCGTTCGACGGGGGTCCGCCCTATCGCTGAGATCATCTCGACGTACTCGGCGACCGAGCGGGCCTCCCCGTACTCGCCGCCGGCACGCTTCGTTATCTCCTCCGAGAGGATGGTTCCCATGAAGTCGTCGGCCCCGCAGGAGAGCATCTTCAGCCCCTGTTGGTCGCCGTACTTCACCCAGGAGGACTGGATATGCTCGATGTTGTCGAGATACAGCCGCGAAACCGCGATCATGAGTTCGTCCTCGGCAGTTGTGGCACCCGCCTCGACCATGCCGCGCTCGAACAGCGGCGTGTTCGCGTGCACAAACGAGAGCGGCACGAACTCGGTGATCGCCCCCGTGCGGTCCTGCAGGTCACGGATCACGTCGAGATGCTCGACCCGGTGGGCCTCGTTATCGACGTGGCCGTACATTATCGTCGAGGTCATCGGGAGACCGACCGACGCGGCCGCCTCCATCGCCTCGACCCACTCGTCGCTGCGTATCTTCGCCGGACAGATCACCTCGCGGACCTCGTCGACGAGTATCTCCGCGGCCGTGCCAGGAACACTGTCGAGTCCGGCCCGCTGCAGTCGACTGTACACCGCCTCGTAGCTCCAGTCGGTTCCACGTCGGGCGTGATAGGCCTCCTCCGGTGTCATCGAGTGAACATGTACGTCGTCGACACTCATCGCACGTATCTGCTCGCAGTAGTTCCCGGGGTCGGTCTCGTACGCTGCGGGCGGGCGCTGTCGACGCGGAACTGCTCCGAGCGGTTCTTGAAGTTGCAGAACAGACAGCCTGTGTTACAGGCCGTCGTCAGGTTGTTGTTGAGGTTGGCGACGAAGGTCACCGCCTCGCCGACGACCTCCCGGCGCCGGCGGTCGGCAACCGCGAGCACCTGCTCCTTGCGGACAGGGTCGATTCCGGGGCTGTCTGTCCCCGTGGTCAGGAGTTCGATCCCGTCGTCGACTGATAACCGGTCGCCGGCGCGGGCCTTCGCGAGCGCGTTCTCGAAGGACTGGTCGGTCTCGGGGGTGTGCGTGAACTCGAACTGACCCCGGGGCACGTTCGTCTGCCGGGAGGCGTCTGCCATCTCCTGTAGTTACCTCGCTTACGAACAAAAACCGTCTGGTCCGGGTCGACCGCACGTGCGCCCGTACCCGGGTCGCTCCGCCCCTCGACACGCGACGGCTACGACTCGAATCTGATGCGTCTCGCGCCGAGAAGCGCTAACACGGCCCCGGCCAGAGCGGCGAGTCCGACACCGAGCGGTATACTCCTGTCTCCGCTACCCCCATCTGTCTGCCAGTCGGCATCGAACACCTCGGTAAAGTAATCGCCGACCTCCTGGCCCGACAGCAACAGCGCCACCTCGCGGTTCTCCCGGACGGAGTTCTCGTTCCAGTTCACGCTGCCCACGAGGGCGTGCTCGCCGTCGACGACCAGCCCCTTTGCGTGTATCTTCTCGAACGCGTCACCGGGTGCGGCGAGTCGGACAGACAGCGGCAGGTCCGCCGCGGCGGCCTGGTCTGTCAGCCAGGTTGCCAGCCGCCGGTTCTCCTCCTCGACGTACCAGGCACTCGAGAGCAGGATGCGCGCCTCCACGCCACGTTCTGCGGCGTCCAGCACGGCCTGCAGGAGCGAGAACCCGCGGCTACCGATACCGACCTGCTTCACGAGAAGTGACTCCTCTGCGCCCTCGATTAGTTCCCGTATCCGCTCGCCTGCGTTGTCGGGTGCGACCAGCAACTGCGTCCGGTCGACGGGTAGCTCCCGTGCCTCGAACGACTGCGGGTAGTCACCGGGCACAGAGCTCTCCTCGACCGGGTCGGGGTCGTGCTCGCGCCAGGAAACGGTATCCACCCAGTCCGCGTCGGCACGGAACGTTTCGACCAGCCCCTCGACGACGGGTGTCTGGCCGGTGATGACAGCCCAGCCGCGACTCGACCCGCCGCCGATGCCGCTCGGTTTCCAGTTCTCCGTGGTCACGAGCGCACGGTCGTCGACGACGGCGTATTTTGGGTGATGATACCGAAATCGCTCCCGTCTACCCGCGAGGACCCGCACTGTCGCGCCCGCGCGGCCGAGTTCCGAAAGCGCGGTCACCCCCTCGCCGGTGATGCCACCGACCGGGGACCCGTCGGCGAGCACCTCGACGGTCACCCCGCGCTCAACTGCCGCGACGAGCGTCTCCACCACACGCTGTGAGGAGACGGTGTACCCGGCGAGGAGGACCCGCTCGGTTGCGCTGTCGAGGAACTCGACCGCACGGTCCGGTTCGTCCGGCAGGACGAACACCTCGACCGTTCCGGGGCCGGCGGTCACGACCGCTCGGTCTGTTGCCCCGAGCGACTCCCAACCGCCGGTGGTTGTGTTGTACACCTCACCCTCAGTCGCCCGGTCGTACCCGACGCTGTCGACGGTCTCGCCGTTCCGGCGCAGTGTGACCGTCTCGCCCCCGTTTGCCAGCGCCAGACTGTCAGACAGCGGCGCGACTGTCCGGTCTGTCAGCCACCCGGTTAGCCCGGGGTCCGTCGAGAGGGTCACCCGCCGCCCCGGCGGGTCTGCGGTGTCGAGGGTGGTGTCGGTCACGTTCGCCTCTGTCCAGTTGACAGCCGCCGGCGAGAGCGAGACCGTGACCTGTTCGTCGGCGAGTTCGTAGTCGGTCAGGTTCGCACCGGGGGGCAGCGAGACGGTGACGAACTCGCCGCGGTCACCCTCTGTTGTCGGGTCCGGATACAGTTCGACGATCTCCGGCCCAGGAACCGACTGTTCGGCCTGACTCCCGATACCGACCCCGAGTTCGTCGGTGCCGGCGTCTCCAGCACCCGTGGGGCTCCCGGTCGTGCCGTCTGCCGTGACCAGCCCCGGCGCGACCCCGAGGAGTCCGACGAACGTGATGACCACTGTCAGTTCCCGGAACACGGGGCTACTGGTCTCTCTATTGGATATAAATCTCCGGACAGACGGGTTCGTGGCCGACGCACTGTGAGCTCGTGATCGATGCGTCGAGGAGTCGAAACCTGCAGCCCTCGGTCACGGGTTCGACCTGGTCAGAGGCTGGGGCTCACTGTCGGTCCAGAGCGGGTCAGTTCCCCTCGAACTGGGGGTCCTCGTCGCTCTGGAGCTTGGTGACACCCTCGATAACGTCGTCGGTGGTGATGAGGTGGCCGAAGGCGAACGCCTCGACCTCGAGTCCGGCGTCGGTGTCGTCGCGACCGGCGTGCATCGCCTCCTTCGTGAACTCCATCGCCAGCGGCGGCCCGCTCGCGAGTTTCTCTGCCAGTTCGAGCGCCGCCTCGTCGAGTTCGTCGTTACCGACGACGTTGTTGAGGAACCCGTACTCCTCCATCGTCTCGGCCTCGTAGCGGTCCGCGGTGAAGATGATCTCCTTTGCGCGGCCCTCACCGACGATGTGTTTGAGCCGCTGGGTGCCGCCCCACCCGGGCAGCAGGCCGAGATTGAACTCCGGCTGGCCGAGTTCCGAGCGCTCCGTTGCGATGCGCATGTCCGCACAGGCCGACAGCTCCATGCCGCCACCGAGGCAGTAACCGTCGATACCAACGACAACCGGTACCGAGAGCGTCTCGAGTTTGCCCCAGACGCGCTGGCCCTCCTGCGAGAGGTCGATCGCGCTCATCGGGTCGGCCTGACCGGCCATCCCCATCGCGTCGGCGCCGGCCGAGAACGCGCGGTCACCCGCCCCGGTCAGGAGAATCGCCCGCACGTCCTCGTCGGCCTCGAGTGTGTCTATCGCCTGCTCGAACTCCTCGATGAGTTCGAGATTGATCGTGTTGAGCTGGTGGGGCCGGTCGAGGACGATCTGTCCGACCATCTCACCGGGGTACTCGACACGAATGGTGTCGAACTCGTGACCCTCCTCCTCGTCCTCGTTCTCGTCGTTGTCGGCGTAGAAGCCACCGTCCGCGGCGGCCGTTCGGAGCCCCTCGGAGGGCTCGTAACGCGCGGCACCCGTCTCCTCGTACAGGCTGTCGAGTTTGTCGAGGAGTCCGTCTAGCCCGGCCTCATCACACTGTTTTGCGGGTCCGCTCGGGAACGCGGCGCCGAGTTTGACCGCCTCGTCGATGTCCGCCGGCGGCGCAACCTCCTTCCCGAGAAGTTTGCCGGTCTCGTTTGCGAGCGTCGCGAGCAGGCGCTCGCGGACCTCGTCACTGGTCTGGTCGGCGGGCACGTCCGCGCCGCCGTCCTCGTAGTCGTAGAACCCCTCGCCGGTTTTCTTTCCGAGTCTGTCGTTCTCGACGTACCGCTCGAGCAGTGGACAGGGCTCGTAGACCTCGCCGAGCACGTCGTGCATGTACTCGAGGACGTGCAGCGTGACGTCGTTGCCGACCTGATCGCCGAGTTCGAACGCGCCCATCGGCATCCCCATATCGTACTTCGTGGTGGAGTCGACCTCCGCGATAGTCGCGGTGTCGGTCTCGACGAGCCAGCAGGCCTCGTTCATCAGCGGCACCAGAATCGAGTTCACAATGAACCCCGGCTTGTCCTTTCGGACCCGGACCGGTGTTCTGTCGAACGACTCCGCGAGGTCGACAACGGTGTCCATCGTCTCGTCGGAGGTGTGCTCGCCACGGATGACCTCGACCAGCTCCATCCGGACGGGTGGATTGAAAAAGTGCATCCCACAGAACTGCTCGGGCCGGTCGGTCGCCTCCGAGAGATCGGTGATAGAGAGGCTGGAGGTGTTCGAGGCGAAGATAGCATCCTCTGGGGCGGCCTCGGAGAGCTCCGCGTACACCTCCTGTTTGATACCCATGTCCTCGACGATGGCCTCGATCACCACGTCGGTGTTCGCGGTGGCCTCCTCTATGTCCACGACCGGCCTGACACGCTCGAGGGCCGCCTCCGCTGTCTCGTCGCTGATGCGCTCTTTCTCGGCCAGTTTGCCTAAACTCCACTCTATCTGCTCGTACCCCTCGGTTACGAGGTCGTCGTTTATGTCCCGCAGGACGACCTCGTAACCGGCGAGCGCCGCCACCTCGGCGATGCCGTGGCCCATCGTGCCCGCACCGAGCACCGTTATCTGGTCGATGTTGTCGATGTTCATTGTTCTACCGAAAAATCGGCCCGTGCAGGGCTTGAAACTGGCGGTCTCACAGCACGTCGGTGGGCAACAGCCACAACTGTCGTGACAGGAAGCCACAGCTCTGTTCGTCTGACCCCACTCCAGGTCCCTGGCGAGCAAAGAGATTGCACTGCTCTCAGCTCTCGAGTGCGTACTGGACCGCCTCGGAGACGGCGCCGACAGAGCTCATGTAGCCGCTGCCGATAGTGGTCTTCAGGAGGTGGGCCGGCGCGCCGCGGAGCACCTGTGAGCCGACCGTTGCGACGGTTCTGTCACCGACGGAAACGGCCCACCCCTTCGGGTCGTACCGGTACCGGTCGAGTCGCGGCTCGAACCCGTCGCCGTCGCGCAGGTGCTCTGCCAACCGCGCGAGGTTCGTCGCGGCGGTTCTCGCCTCACCGACCGCAGTCTGTGCGGTCGCCGGCACGGCTGTTCCCTCCGCGTCGACCACCTGGGCGGCGTCGCCTAACACGAACGTCCGGTCGTCGAGTCTGAGTGTCGCACGCACCTGCCGGCGCTCGCCCAGCCGACCGGTGATGCCGCCGGTCCAGACGAACTGGTCGTAGTCGAGTCGGCTGTCACCGAGCAGGAGGTGGTCGACGGTCGCCCCCTCGACGGTGGTCCCGGTCCGGACATCGACCGCCTGCTCGTCGAGCGCCGCCGCGATGGCAGACCGGAACGACCCATCGAACCCCGGGGCGACCGTGTCGGCCCGTTCGAGGAGCACCACCTCGGGGTCGGTCTCCGCCACGGCGGCGCGTTCGGCGAGTTCCCCCGCGGTCTGCACACCAGAGAGCCCGGCCCCGCCGACGACGACCCTGCCGCCACGCTCGCAGACGCGCTCGAACCTCTCGCGGATCTGTGCCACGTGTTCGAGTCGTTTCAGCGGGATGGCGTGGGTTTCGACATCGTCAAGCCCGTAGAAGGCCGTTCGCGCCCCGAGTGTGACCGCACAGAGGTCGTACGAGAGGCCCCCGTTGCTCGTCTCGACAGTCCGGGCGTCGCGGTCGAGACCGGTGACGCGGGCCTGGTAGTGGTCGGCCCGCGAGCAGAGCCGCTCGAACGGGATTGTGAGGTTGTCGTCGAGCGCCGGTCTGCGGAGCGCTCGGTGGACGAGATGCTGGACGAGGTGTGTCTCGCGCTCATCGACTAGCGTCACCTCGGTCCCGGCGGGCAACAGCCGTTCGAGGTCGCGGACGAGTGTGAGACCCGCGTACCCGCCTCCGAGAACGACTATCTGCATACACGAGAGTGGGACG
>UEZF01000172.1_pt1 | contig 9650 bp, 10 predicted proteins | sample 1903571 | NCBI WGS metagenome assembly UEZF01 (sample SAMEA4776352, study PRJEB27445) | saltern metagenome | biome: Hypersaline environment; feature: solar saltern; material: Pellet | place: Spain | collected 2014-08 | depth 0 m | reverse complement strand
CTCTGTCGCCGGTTTCGTCCCCTCCTCGGCGCCCGTCGCGCTCGCGGTGTTGCTCGTGACCGCGCTGCTCGCGTTCGACCCCGGCGAGGGCGACGCACCTCTCGACACCGACGCCGGTGTGGGTGCTCCTGCCGATACAGACCCGGTTGCTGACACCGATACCGTGTCCACCCCCGCCGACACCGCCACCGGGAGCGATGCGGACGTGTCCGCCGCCAGCAGTGATGCCGGCACCGAGAGCGGTGCCGACGTGCAGTTTGTCACCGACGCCGGCAGCGGAGGCGATGCCGGTGTGGACCCTCCCGCCGACGTCGACGTCGAGACCGGACCGGGGTCCGAGACAGAGACGGGTAACGCGCGGGAGTTCGACGGCAAGCACTGGCCGCCGGAGCAGCAACCCCCTTGGTTCTGAGTCCGACTTCAGGGCGGCCGGACACACGGGGCGAGGACGAATGTGCACGGACGACCGACCCCGGAACTCGCGGCGCGACCCCGGAAGCACCGTTCTGGCGGCGGAGAACAGCAAGAAACAGGCCGGTCGAACCACAAGGTCGGCTGTGAAACGCACAATCGACGAGACAGCGTCGCGGTTCGACGAGCAAAGCGCGGAGTACGACGAGACACGACCGAAACGAACCGTCGCAACCGCCGACCGGGTCGTCAAGCGCGCGCTGGCCAACACAGACGGGTCGGAGACGGTCCTGGATATCGGAACCGGTACCGGCGCGGTGGCGCTCGGTCTCGCCGGCGAGGTCGGTCAGGTCTACGCCGTCGACATCAGTGATGGCATGCTCGACCGGGCACGGGCGAAGGCAGGCGAGCGCGGTGTCGAGTCCGTCACGTTCGGCCACGGGACGTTCCGCGACCCCGGTGGAGACCTCGACCTGCCTGGGAGGGTTGACCTGGTGGTCTCGAACTTCGCGATGCACCACCTCGACGACAGCGAGAAGGCCGACGCCATCGAGCGTATCCGCGACCTGCTCGCGGACGGTGGCCGGTTCGTTCTCGGGGATGTCGTCGTCTTCGAGGCGGCGAACCGATCGGTCGAGTACTACGACCCCGAGGTGGACGACCCGGCGACCGTCGAGTACCTCGTCGACACCCTCGAATCGGGGGGGTTCACCGTCGAGACTGAACAGGTCGGTCCGATGGCCGGCGTCGTCGAGGGGCGACTGTCCGCGACGACGTGACACTCCATCGGGGGAAGTTCAGCCGTCGGTCGCACTGTCGACCGACTGGACGGCGAGTTCGTCGTCGACGACAACGGTCACGGTCCCCTCGTCGGTTCTTGCTGTGACCGCCCGGCGAACCGGGTCCTCCGAGATTCGCTCGACGCTGGCCTCGACCGTGTGGAGTGCACCCAGCGGCGGATTGACACCGACAGTGGTCAGCGCCGCCGCGACCTGTGGCTCGAACTGGAGCGGCGCGAGAGCGGAGACGACGACCCGCCAGGTGCAGCTGTCACAGTCCAGTTCGACCGGCGACGACTCGCCGTGCTCGGCCCAGTCGGCAACCGGGTCGAAGGCCACCTCAACACGCCCGGCACAGAACGGGCACTGTCCGGTCCGGGCTAGTCCGACGTGGTAGCCAGCGCGGCACAGGACCGACTGCCGGCGCTCGGGGCCCGTGCGACCGCGCAGGCCGTTTGCCGGAAAGGAGTAGGTCACACCCGGCCAGTCCTCGCAGTCGGTGCACTCGTAGGTCAGAAACGACCGCTCGTAGCGCTCGACTACGCTCCCGCCACACACTGGACAGGGCTCCTCGAGTGTCCCTGTCCGACTCGTCTCCGCGGTCGGCCGGTGTGCCAACACCGCCCGGTAGAGCGCCGTTGCGGCCGCCGTCGGGAGGTACTTTCCGTCGACCTTCTCGACGTAGACACCGCGCAGTCTGTCGAGATGGTAGTTGAACTTCCCACTGTCCTCCACCCCGACGGCGTCCATCAGCTCCGAGAAGCTCTGTGGCTCCGTGTGGACCCCTGCCCACCCGTCCAGCAGCGCGAGCACGATATCCAGCCTGATGTCGTGTGCGAGCACAGAGAGTGCGTCCCTGACTGCCTCTCTGTTCCCGTCTGTGGGCCCGTCCGACATACCTCTCCGTTAGGAACCGGGCCTAATCAGCGTGGCGTCCCGGTCGACCCAGTCATACCCTTGCTGTCGACCCGAGACCGCTCCAACAGTGTGTTGCGGGACCTGGCGGTGTGGTCCGCGCTATCAGGTCAGGTGAAACTGACTTCTCAAAACAGTTAATTCCGTTCCACACCTGCTGTTGGATATGACGCAGGAATCGGCCTCGGTGTCGGAGAATCGTTCGACCGGCACGGCGGTTACCGCACGGCTCCGGGAGCTGCTGCGCCGGTTCGACCCGACGATGCTCGGGTTGCTCGGCCTGCTGTCCGTGCCCGGTTACGTGTTCGACTCGCTCGTGCTTCTCAGAGTGTTTTCCATCTTCTACATACTCTTCCTGTGGATGCTCGTCGGACCACTCGTCGACGCGGTGCTGTCCCGCGGGACCGACGAGGAGACCGAACCGACCGACTGGCTCCAGGTCGGCAGCCTCCGGGAGTTCGCCGTCGGGTATCTGATGATCCCGCTGACACTGCTGAACCCGCTCGTGTTCGCACAGGACATTATCCAGGGGGTGGGTGGTCTCGTGACGTTTGTTCGCTACCGCGGTTCGATCCCCGACGCCGAGGGCTACGACCAGCAGGTCGACTACCGTCTCCCCGTCGAGGGCACCTGGACAGTTGTCAACGGTAGCCCCGAGCGGGAGCACTCACACTCCTGGATATACCCGAACCAGCGGTACGCGTACGACCTCCTGATCACCGACGAGGAGGGACGGTCCCGGCCCGAGGAGGCGGGCCCGACGACGGAGGAGTACTACTGTTACGACGAACCGGTGCTCGCCCCCGCCGACGGTGTGGTTGTGGACACGTTCGACGCGGTGCTCGAATCCGACCGGGCCGGCGGGCTCTCCCACCCGCTGAAACGCTCAATACCTGGCGGTCACGTGGTCATCAGACACGCCGACTCGGAGTACAGTTTCCTCGCACACCTCCGACCGGGCAGTGTCACCGTCGAACCAGGTGACCGTGTGACCCGTGGCCAGCAGGTCGGCCGCTGTGGACACTCCGGCAACTCCTCCGAGCCACATCTCCACTTCCAGGTCCAGGACAGGGCGAACTTCGTCACCGCGGCGAGTCTTCCCGTGCAGTTCGCGGATGTCACCGTCGAGTCACCCGGTGTGACCAACGACCCCGACATTGTCCCGGGTCAGGATGCCTGGCACCCCGAGGGCGACAGTGACCCCGAGTCAAACACAGACGGTGCGCCCGACGACTCCGGGTCACCCCCAGAGACTCATCACGACCGGACGTTCGTCATTGAGGGACAGCGCGTGACACACGCCGCGAGCGACGAGTCGGGCGACCCGGCAAACCAAACACCCGACTCACCGCCACCGGAACCCCCTGTCGGCTCGACAGGGCATCGGCTCGCCGAGGTCCTCCGCCGGGCGGCGTACGGACTCGCCGTTGCCGGCATCGTCACGTTCCTGGCCAGAACTGTCACCTCCCTGGCCAACATCGCGCTGTCCGGGGTTGCTGTCGCGGCCGTGCTTGGGTCTGCGGCCCTCGTGGGCCTCGTGTTCCACTACGTGTTCGGCTGGCTCCGCGGTGACCGGTTCCAGACGCGGGGTGGTTCGGTTGGGACCCCCCTTGGACTCGGTCTCGCCGCAGTCGCCGTCGCGGGGGCCACCCAGTCCGGTGCTGTCGGCGTGGGGCCGCTGGTCGGCATCCTCCTGTTCGCCGGTGTGGTCGGCTACTACCTCGTTTCGGAGTACCACACGAGACGACTCCTGACGATGGGTCGTGGTGCCGCCTCGGGTTGACCGGCGCGGGGAGCGAGCGACAGGTTCTTTTGGCTTGCCTAAAAACGTGAACAGGAATGTTGAACGACCGAGACAGACGAGCGCGTGCGGACCGAGGGTAACCAGCGAATGTCACACAACGACCTCGTCGGTCGAGTCGGTGACAGCGGTGTTGCGGACAGTCACAGTCAGACCGGGCGGTCAACGTCCGAGGCGCCGGGTGACGATGCCGAGACGGTGCTCGACCTGCATGGGTTGACCCGTGCGTACGAGGCCGAGCAGGCGGTCCAGAACGTCTCGCTGTCGGTCCGGGACGGCGAGCTGCTGACGCTTCTTGGCCCCTCGGGGTGTGGGAAGACGACGACGTTACGCCTGCTGGCGGGGCTGGAACGCCCCTCAGACGGGGCCCGCGCACTCGCCCCGGAACCGGACGTGCTCCTGCTCGACGAGCCGTTCTCGAATCTCGATGTCCGCCTGCGCGTCGAGATGCGCGAGGAGGTCAGAGAGATACTGAAAACAACCGGTGTGACCGCGGTGTCGGTCACCCACGACCAGGAGGAGGCACTCTCTATCTCCGACCGCGTCGCGATAATGCACGACGGGCAGATAGAGCAGGTCGGCACACCCGAGGTGGTGTTCGAGAACCCCGAGTCGCGGTTCGTCGCGAGCTTCCTGGGGCGGGCCAGTTTCCTCCCCGGTCGGGTGCGCGGTGACGTCGTCGAGACAGAGCTCGGTGTGCTCGACGCCGCACAGCTGAACGGTCCCGTCGAGGAGTACGACGGCGCACGGATCGACGTGCTCCTGCGACCGGACGACCTGGAGGCGGTGCCGGCGAACGAGGCAACAGCCGACGGGCGGGTCGTTAACCGCCAGTACACTGGTCCAACCTTTGTCTACCGTGTCGAACTGGGCGGGAACGGCACGGTCCGGTGTCTCCACAACCACGTCGAACTGTTCGAACACGGACAGCCGGTGAGTGTCGGTATCACCGCCGACCACCCGCTGGCCTGGTACCCGCCACACCCTGACGGGTGACTGTCGCCGACCGGTGGTTACTCCAGTTCGATGCGGCGGACAAACTCGAACTCGTGGAGGTCGGTTATCAGCTCCCCCGGGAGCTGTTCGTCCGTGATGAGGTACAGAACAGGCTCGTCCGTGAACTCGGGGTCCTCGCTGAGCACCTGCCGCAGCGAGATGTCGTACTCGGCGACGAGTCCGGTGACAGCGGCGACGATACCGGACGCGCTGGCGTCACCGACGGCGACCGTACAGACGGCCAGGTCCAGCACGGGCGCGAGGTCCATCAGACTCGGGACCGCGGAGATGTTCTGGAAGATGGGCCGGAGTTCGTCGTCGTCGAGAATCGCGTCGGTCGTGGTGTCGACGACCCGCCGGTCCACGCCGAGTTCGCGCGCGAGCCCGGTGTTCGGGATCTCGATACCGCCCGAGACAACCCGTCCCTGGTCGTTGACCGAGAACCCGCGCTCCAGCAACAGCCGGATGACACGTTGCTGGCTCGGTGAATCCGAGAACTTCTCCATTATCTCCTCGAACATCGACCGGAGAGTCGGTCGCCACCTGTATATGCGTTTGGCACCACCACACCGTCGGCCTTGCCAACGTGTGCCCGCTCCGGTCTCCGGTCGTCAGGTTGAGAGGCGCAGGGCCCGTTGTTCGCGTGTGAACTTCGAACTGCTCGGCCACCCGCCGGACGCGCCGACACTGCGACTCGACCACGAGCGGTTCGCCTACGCCGGGAAGTTCGTCATGTCGAACACCGGCAAGGCTGTCGCACGGGATCCAGAGGAGCCCCCGGCCAGCCGGGACGGCCAGACGACTACCGCTGGACTCGTCGGAGCGACCTCGTTCAGCCAAGACTACGACGACCCCGACCGGACACACATCAGGTACGTGACCGTCCGCGAGGATCGCCGCGGCGAGGGTATCGGGCCCCGACTGCTCCGGTTCACCGCTGACACGCTCGGCAGGCAGTTCGAGTCGGTTGCTATCGCGGTCAACAATCCGATCGCCTATCAGGCTGCCTACTGCGCGGGCTTTGTCTGGACGGGCCGGGAGACGGGGATGGCCGAACTGCTCCTGTCCTACGACCCCGGTGCAGGAACCGTCGACCGCTACCGCGCGGGCTTTGCGGTCTTTGCGAAGCGAGATCTGCCCGACCCCCATCAGGCGGTCGTTGCACGCCACGCCGACGAGGCTCTGCCACCGGTCGTCGATGTGCCCGGGCGCACCTGACCCTTTCCCCCCCGCACCTGTCCGGACAGCGGTCGCCGGACACACGACGGCCTCCGCCGGAACGGTTGACATCCACAGAACGGTGGCCGCGCTGCGTACGAGAGACCGTGGCCTCAAGTGATTCGAGACCGTACTGTATCACTGTGATGGGAGCGATGTTCCATCGCTAACGATACTGTGATGTTTGTCTCATGTCGCCTCCGAATTTACCACACCCAAACAGTTCTTTGTCTTTTGGAAAGCGAGAGGGCGGAAATACGAAAGTATTATGAGTGTCTCTGCCCTTCGTTAATCTGAACTGAACACATATGGCAACACTGGAAATCGAGAACTTACAAGCCGACGTCGCAGAGGAGGGCGGAGAAACCATCCTCCGCGGTGTCGACTTGACCGTCGACAACGGGGAGATACACGCGTTGATGGGTCCAAACGGGAGTGGCAAGTCGACCCTCGCAAAGGTGATCGCCGGTCATCCGGCCTACGACGTGACCGGTGGAACCGTGACACTCCACCTCACGGGTGAGGAGTTCGACGAGGAGATCCCCGAGGATATGCGCGAGTGGGAACTGCTGGACCTGGAGCCAAACGAGCGAGCGGCGCTCGGTATCTTCCTCGGGTTCCAGTATCCCGTCGAGATAGAAGGCGTCACGATGGTGAACTTCCTCCGGACAGCGCTGAGCGCCAAACTCGAGGAACGAGAGGAGATGTTCGAGGAGGAAGAGGCCGAGGACGCCGACGAGGAAGACGACGAGGGCTACGAGAACTCCCCGATGGAGGGGCCAGCAGACGACGGCGAGATCGGGGTCGCGGAGTTCCAGCAGATCTTGCAGGAGAAGATGGAGCTGCTGGACATGGACGAGTCCTTCGCCAACCGGTACCTGAACGTAGGGTTCTCGGGCGGCGAGAAAAAACAGAACGAGGTGCTGCAGGCGGCCATTCTGGAGCCCGAGATCGCGGTGCTCGACGAGATCGACTCCGGGCTCGACATCGACCGGCTTCAGGATGTCTCGGACGGTATCAACGCCCTGCGCGACGAGGAGGGCGCGGGTATCCTGCAGATCACCCACTACCAGCGCATCCTGGACTACGTCGAGCCCGACCACGTCCACGTGATGCTCGATGGACAGATAGCAAAGAGCGGCGGTGCGGACCTGGCCCGACAGCTCGAGGACGAGGGGTACGGCTGGGTTCGCGAGGAAGTCTACGAGGCAGCTTAACACAATGAGTTCAGACGCCCGCGGTGGCGCCGACAACTGGGAGGACCTGCCCGACGAGATTCAGGACACGTTCGACAAGCTCGGCATCCCGGAGGCGGAGAAAAACGCCCTCTCCGGTGTCGGCGCACAGTACGAGTCCGAGATCGTCTACCAGAACATGCAGGAGCAGTGGGAGGACAAGGGTGTCGTCTTCTGTGACATGGACAAGGCGGTCCAGGATCACGAGGAGATCCTGAAGGAGTACTTCATGACGAAGGCGGTCCCCCCGAGTGACAACAAGTTCGCGGCGCTGCACGGCGCGGTCTGGTCGGGCGGTTCGTTCGTGTACGTTCCCACGTCCAGTACTCGACGGTCCAGAACTGGTCGAAGAACACGTACAACCTCAACACGAAGCGAGCAATCGCCGAGGAGGACGCCACGATGGAGTGGGTCTCGGGCAGCATGGGTTCGAAGGCAACGATGCTCTACCCGTCGACCATCCTGAAGGGTCCCGGTGCGACCGACAACCACATTACCATCGCGTTCGCCGGCGAGGGCCAGGATATCGACACCGGCGCGAAGGTCTACCACAACGCACCGGACACGAAGTCGACCATCGAGTCGAAGTCCATCAGCAAGGACGGCGGCCGCACCAACTACCGCGGACTCGTCCACATCGCCGACGGCGCGAAGGACTCCTCGACGGCAGTCGAGTGTGACGCGCTGATGTTCGACAACAACTCCACCTCGGACACGATGCCGTACATGGAGATACAGGAGAGCCAGGTCGACGTCGCCCACGAGGCAACTGTTGGCAAGATCGGTGACGAGGACGTGTTTTACCTGCAGTCCCGTGGACTCGACGACGACGACGCGAAGCAGATGATCGTCGCCGGGTTCATCGAGCCGATTACCGAGGAGTTGCCGATCGAGTACGCCGTCGAACTGAACCGGTTGATCGAACTCGAGATGGAAGGCAGTCTCGGGTGAGACGATGAGCACACAGGTACACGCAAACCTGACCGAAGAACAGGTCCAAAAGATAAGTTCGGACCTCGACGAGCCGCAGTGGATGCTCCAGCAGCGACTCGAGGCGCTCGAGGCGCTTGAGGACCTGGAGATGCCGAAGGTGATCCGGACACCGGGTCGGGACTGGACCAACCTCGATGCGCTCGAGTTCGACCGCTTCGTCGACCCGCTGGACCGCGCACAGGAGAAAGACCGCGTCGACGCCGAGGGTGTCGAGGTGCTGGGTTGGGCCGAGGCGCTCGAGGAGCACAGTGACCTGATCGAGGAGCAGTTCGGCAGTGTCGTCGACCCACAGCGTGACTACCTGACCGCGCTCTCGACGGCGCTTTTCAGCGCCGGTACCGTCATCTATGTGCCCGAGGGTGTCGTCGCCGAGGACGTGAAGGTGCGGACCCGGATGAACTCCCGGTCACTGTTCAACTACACGCTGGTCATCGCCGAGCAGTCCGCGAGTGTCGCCATCCTCGAACGGCAGTCCACCGGCGAGGAGAGCGTCGCACCCGCACAGGACGGCGCGTTCGACGGGACCGAGGGCAGACGGTACTACAGCGGTGTCGTCGAGGCAGTCGCCGGCGAGAACGCACACATCCAGTACGGCGCTCTCCAGAATCTGACGGAGGACACCTACAACTATCAGGTGAAGCGTGGCCACGCCGGCAGCTACGGCCAGGTGAACTGGATCGAGGGCAACATCGGCACCCGCCTGACGAAGTCCTCGGTCGAGACGCGGTTGCTGGGCGAGGGCAGCGAGTCGAAGATCGTCGGGGCCTTTTTTGGCCACGAGGACCAGCACTTCGACGTCGCCAGCCGGGTCTGGCACGAGGCCGAACACACGACGGCCGACCTCGTGACCCGGGGTGTGCTCGACGACGAGGCGCGCTCGGTCTACGAGGGGGTCCAAGACGTCGGTGACAGCGCCTGGAGCACCAACTCCTACCAGCGCGAGAACACGCTGATGCTGTCCGACGAGAGCGAGGCCGACGCCTCCCCGAAGCTCATCATCAACAACCACGACACGGAGGCCAGCCACTCCGCGACCGTCGGCCAGGTCGACGATGAAGACCTGCTGTACATGGTCTCCCGGGGCATCGACGAGGAGGATGCCACCGACATGCTCGTCGAGGGCTTTTTCGTGCCCGTTCTCGAGGAGGTCGCCGTTGACGAACTCCGTGACGACCTCGAGACACTCGTCAGCGAACGACTCGATTGACTTCCTCCCCGCGCTTCCCGCGAGGATTCCTCCGTGGGTAATCCAGTCAGTTGATTACCCCGGCTGTGAACTTGCGGGTTCGCTGACGCTGGGTT
>UEZF01000081.1_pt1 | contig 9802 bp, 13 predicted proteins | sample 1903571 | NCBI WGS metagenome assembly UEZF01 (sample SAMEA4776352, study PRJEB27445) | saltern metagenome | biome: Hypersaline environment; feature: solar saltern; material: Pellet | place: Spain | collected 2014-08 | depth 0 m | reverse complement strand
GCGTTCGCCGCCGACGTGGCGGGCGAGGGCGTGCCGGTCGCACTCGACGAGTGAGCGTCTCCTGTTCTCCGGGCCACCTCGAACTGTCAGTCTGTCGTGGAGGTATCGGCGCACGGCACACGCTGGCGTCCGGAGCCACCGACGTTGCCGACCCCGGTGTTTGCCCCGTGAGCGGACTGGAGAGAGAGTCTGCCGCCGCCTGTCCCCCCGACCGGGCAGTGTGCCGGACCCGGGCCACTGTTTCGGCGACCCGGCCGGGTCGCGTGAAACTGGTATATATCTGTTCGGGTCGAGTTGCCGACGAGCGAACGGGGCCCGGTCAGTTATTTCGGTCCGTGCCCTGTCAACAGACATGACCGGAAAACAGTTCACCGAAACGGTGCACCGCCTGTTGAGCGAGGAGACGCGGCCGGTGTTTCTCGCCGCGCTCGTGATCGGCGGCCTCTCGGTCGGGTGGGCCGCCGGTTCGGTCGCCGCCGGGGAGAGTCTCGGTGCCCAGCTCTGGGTTGTGGCCGTCCTCACCGGCGTCGGTACGACGGTTGCGGCGCTTCTGGGGAACGACGACGGCTGAGAGAATGTTTGGGAACATCGACAGAGAGCACGTCGAGGCGGTGTTCGCCCTCGTCTTTGTCTCGGCCGCGGTGGGGGCAGGAATCGGGCTCTCGGCCGCAGGAACAGACTCGCTGCCGGTACCGGCGGAGCTGCTGGGTCTCGCCGGATTCACCGTTCTTATGCTCGTTGGTCCACTCACAGAGCGACTCCTCGCGGCCGACACGGTCCCGGGTCTTGACATCGAGCTCGATGCACCGGACAACGCGACGACCGGGTTTTACACTGCCGGGGCGGCGCTGATGACACTCAGTCTCGTCCTCGAACTCGCCACCGCGTCGTTCGACCCTCTCGTCGTGTTGCTGTATCTCGCCTGTGGCACGCTGGCGCTCGCCCGCGGACTCCGCCGTGGGACGGGGACCGCAGGAACAGAACCGTAACACTCCGACCACACCAGGTTCACTGTGCCCCGGCTCGCCGCGAAGCCGGACCGTCACTCCTCCCGTTCGAGTTCCTCGACCGCCGCGTCTCCGGTCCGGCCGGTGCTCCGCTTGCACACCCCGCGCCGGCCGTCGACACGCACCTCGTAGACCTCGTGTGGGGCCACCGCGTGGAGTCGGCGCGCGATGCTGTGTGTCGGGAACTGGGTGTCGAGAGCGGCCTCGATGTCGGCTCTCGTCATCGGCTGATCGTCAGGACCGCCGGATAAAAAACGGGTCGGTCAGTCGTCGACGTCGGCGCGGGCGCGGCGACGGCTGGCGCGTTCGATGAACTCCTGGGGGAGCTGGTCGATCTCACCGGCCTGGACACCCCAGAGGTGGGCGTACAACCCCCCGTTCTCCAGCAGTGCCTCGTGGCTGCCCCGCTCGACTATCTCGCCGTCCTCGAGCACGAGTATCAGGTCCGCGTCCTTTATCGTCGAGAGCCGGTGTGCGATCGCGAAGGTCGTCCGGTTCTCGGTCAGCCTGTCCAGCGACCGCTGGATGAGCATCTCGGTCTCTGTGTCCACGTCGCTGGTGGCCTCGTCGAGGATGAGAATCTCCGGGTCGCGCAGGATAGCCCGCGCGATGGAGATGCGCTGGCGCTGCCCGCCGGAGAGTTTCACACCGCGCTCGCCGACCTCCGTGTCGTACCCGTCCGGCAGGTTCTCAATGAAGGCGTTGGCCTCGGCCATCTTTGCCGCCTCGATCACCTCCTCGCGGCTCGCGTCGAACGTGCCGTAAGCGATGTTCTCCTCGACCGTGCCGTAGAACAGGAACGTGTCCTGACTCACGTAGCCCATTGCCTGCCGGAGGCTCCGCATCGTCACCTCCTCGAGATCATTTCCGTCAACCCGTATCGCTCCCTCGTCGACATCGTACATCCGCATGAGCAGTTTCAGGACCGTCGACTTTCCTGCCCCCGTCGGACCGACGAGTGCGACGGTCTCCCCGCCCTGGACGGTGAAGTTGATATCCTCCACAATGGTCTCCTCGTCGTCGTAGCCGAACGTGACACTGTCGTACTCGACGTCACCGTCGTCGATGGTGAGGTCCGGCGCGTCGTCCTCGTCGGTGACCCGGTAAGGCTCGTCCATCAGACCGAAGTTGCGTGCCGAGGAGGCCCGGGCGCGCTGGTACATGTTGATTATCTGCCCGAACTGCGCCATCGGCCAGACGAACCGCTGGGTGTAGAGGATGAACACGACGAACATCCCCTCGCTGAGACTGCCGGTCAGCGGACCGGGGCCGCCGGTGTCCTGCAGCACCCAGAGCCCGCCAACAATGAACGTCAGCGCGAACCCGAACCCGGCGAGCACCCGCAGTCCCGGAAAGAAGCCGATTCGGATGCGGATCGCCTCCCAGTTTGTGTCGAAGTACTGCTGTGAGACATCGTCAACCCGGTCGGACTCGTAATCCTCTGTTGTGCTGGACTTTATCACCTTTATTCCACCGAGGTTGTTCTCCAGCCGCGAGTTGACCTTCCCGACTGTCGAGCGAACAGCGGCGTACTTTGGCTGGATGAGCCTAATGAAGATGTACGTGAATATCAGTATAAGCGGCACCGGCACCAGCGCAACCAACGCGAGCTGCCAGTTGATGAGAAACAGCAGTGCACCAATTCCGACGACCATCACCAGCAGCCGGAACATCGAGTTCATCCCGTCGTTGAGGAACCGCTCCAGGCGGTTCACGTCGTTCGAGAGGATAGACATCATCTCGCCGGTCTGCTTGTCGGCGAAGAAGTCCATGTTTAACTGCTGCATCTTGTCGTAGGTGTCGGTTCGGACGTCGTGTTGGATGTTCTGTGCAAAGGAGTTGAACCCCCAGTTGCGTATCCAGTGAAACGCCGCACTGAGCGCGAACGCACCGCCGATAATCCCGATCGTAAACCAGAACTGACCGGTCTCGGTCGACGGAACAATCGATTCGACGGCCCCGCTTGCGACCGGGAACGCCTCGTGGTAGTCGACCGTCCCGAGAAACAGCCCGTCGATCGCCACACCCAGCATCAGTGGCGGAAGCAGGTCCAGAAGGCGGGCAAACACACTCGAGACGATACCGATAACTGCCTGTAACTTGTAGGGAGCCCCGTACGAGCGGAACAAACGCTTCATAGGGTTCTCCACCCTGTCACGCTGGTCCTCGAAGGGGTCGTCATCCTCCCAATCGACCGACGACATGGATTTTATTAAAGACCCCACAGATAAAAATGGGTTGCTATCGTCCGCGGAACACTCGAACTCGGTAAAACAGAGTGCACGGAGCGGTCACCCCTCAACCGGTTTGATGTCGGGGTCAAACAGCTCCTCGACCTGGCAGTCGAAGTACACAGCGAGTTTGAGCGCAAGCTCCAGGGACGGGTCGTAGCGGTCGCGCTCGACCGCGTTTATCGTTTGGCGTGAGACACCGACAGCTGTGGCCAACTCCCCCTGACTCAGTCCGGTTCGCTCGCGGTACATACCGATGTTGTTCTCCATGGATACGTTACGGTTAACTGTACTGTCGTTTCACGTACCAGTGGGCGGCTCCGAAGACGAACACCAGCAGGAGATAGCCCCAGACTGCGCCCCGAACGGCCGCAGGAGCGGTGTACACGCCGGTTGTGCCGAGAACGACATCTGCCGGAACCCCGAGAACGACGACAGCGGCGATGAACGCCGACACCGCCTGATTCGCCTCCCACTCCATCTGTTGTTCGAACTCGTCTCTGAGCGACACCGGCGAGTACCAGTATCCGAGCCCCATGCCGAGGGCGCCGAGCCAGTACAGCCCCAGTCCGGCAAAGAGTACAGGCTGTTGGTCGGTGACTATCCACACCGCCATCGAGACAAAAAACGCCATACAACCGGCCACGACGGACCGGTTCATCCACTTTGTGTACTGTTCGCGCTTCTGCACCTGCTGTCTCGTGGTGAGTTTCTCTGTCATTGGTACCAGGGTGTAAAACACCCTTTACAGTAAAGAACGCTTTACACCAAAATAAAGCTGTCGGCCTGTAAGAGACTGCAACAACTCTCACCCACCCAGGGACAGGTTCCGGAGCTGTCGGGTCCGTTTCCTATCTTTTTTATTACACCGTTCAAGAGTACAGATCGCAACGGTGTCTCCGGGGGGCACCTGTACCGATGGGGGCGTTCGAGAAACAAACTGCCGGTGGTTGTCGTATATTCAGACCACCTATCGTTCACCGCACCGGTGTGGCGCACGCGGTGGCACACAACTCACCGACCAACACCCGTTCCAGCAGCACAGAAAGCTCTATTCCCGTATGGATCGTCGACAGACCAGGTCAGCGGGCGGTACCGTTCACCTCGTTGCGGAGGCTCTCGATGTCGGTGACCCGTTCGGCGTGGGCGTTGTGCTGGTGGATGGACTCGTCGTTTGACTGCTCCATCCGAACAACGACATCGTCGGACAGGTGTGGGAACCGTTCGACGACACCCTCGGCCATCGCCCGGACACAGTCCTCAACAAACTTCGCATCGCGGTGTGCTTCGATGGTCATGTGGTCCTCGTCGGGTCGTTTGGCGAGATTGTAGATGCGTGCGCTCATCGCGTCCCGGGCTATCTGTATCAGTTCCCGGATATCGACCTCGGGTGCGCCGTCGGCCTCGACGGTCAGGGTGGCGTGGCCACGCTGTGAGTGGCCGGCCTGTGGCACCTCCTCTAGGAACGCATCGACAACACCCGTCTCGACATCGAGTTCCTGCAGCGTCTCTCGGGCACGACTCTCCGACATCCCCTGCGAGCAGGGGCAGACCGTCATCCCGGTGACCTCGGCCCCCACCTCGGCACGGGTGCCATCCTCGGTGGCGGTGGCACTCGCGATTATATCCGCGGCATGCTGTGTTGGCCGCTCCGACACCGGCGTCTGCTCGCGGGTCATGTACTCGGCCTCCATTCGCACCTCCGCACGGGTGGTGTACTCGTGTTTCTCGAGTAGTTGTTCGGCGGCGTCACCGCAGACATCCTCGACGCGGTAGGTCGGTTCACTGACCGCCGTCTCGAGAATCTCGTCGACAACCTCCATGTTCCGGCTCATGTCTGCCCCCTTTCGCCAGGAGGGGAGATCGACGTACACCTCGAAATCGGCCATCAACACGACTGGGCGCTTCTCCGGGCGGGCCACCTCAACGACTTTCTCGACACCTGTGACACCGACCCGGTTCAGCCCGACTTCCACGTCCGGACTCGTCGCCTGCACGTCCGGCAGTTGCTGACTCATCAACTGTTGTTATGCCGGATCAAAGTTATCGCCTGCGATTCGAGCACGCACTGTCGGCGCCAGAGCTGACCCTGTTACCCCGTGCCCTGGATATGTGTCACCGAGAGATTGCTAACGTCGGTGCCCTCCGCGAGTTCGACGGTCACCTCGTACTCGATGTCCGCGATGCACTCCGTGCAGTACTCGTTGCGGTCGAGGTTCGACTCCGCGCCGACGACCACCTGGAGCGTACCGGCACCGTAGCCCACGCTCTCCAGAAACGCCTCGTGACAGGGTGTCCTGGCCGACACCGCGCCCTGGACGATGGCGGTGTCCCCGTCCTGTGAGAGCTCCGCCTCGTCACTCGCGTCAACACGGTCGGAGATGTTCCCTCCTGTTCCGCCGGTACAGCCCCTGTTGGTGGTCACGATGGAACTGGCAAGCACTGTACCCTGTTCTGCCATGTTGCTCGACCGCCCGTCGCCTCTGCCGGCGACAGCTCCGGTGGCGACACCGGCCGTCTTGACGATATGTGTCTGCTGGCTTCGCCCGCCGTGCTCGACTCTGAACGAGTCGAACATCGAGAGATCATCCATCTCGACCGAGAAATCCAGGGTTAGCTCGTAGTCAACAACACCCAGCGGCTGGGTACCGACCTGCCCTTCCTCCAGTGTCCGTTCGGCGCCGACGACCAGCCTGAGGTCCCGCCCCTCCAGTGTCGCGTTCGAGAGGACCGCCTCGTAGTGTGGTGTGGCCGTCGGAACTGTCCCCGTCACGATGACATCGCCGTCGGCGACATCGGCAGTCACCGTGTCGCCGCGGCCCTGCTCGGCCTCGGCTGAACTGAACGAGGTGTCGAGCAGCTCAAGACTCTGCTCCTCGTTGTTACCGCTCTCGGGCCCTGCGTTTCCGTTATCCGTGTCGTCTGCCCCACTGCTCTCGGACCGATTCTCCGGGTTGTCACCGCCGTTGTTCTCGGAGACACACCCGGCGAGTGCGACTACCCCCAGCACCGTCGCACCCGCGAGCGCATCACGTCGCGTCAACTCTCTCATGCGCCACGGTACACACCCGCTGTATAAACTGATTTGGGTGACTGAAACAGCTGTTTGAGCCGCCGCCTGACTGCCGTCAGACGGATTCAGCGACCGGCCTCGATGCGTCCAAACAGCTTCTCGACGAGTTCGCCGGTGTCCTCGACGATGTCGGCCCACTCGTCGCTGTCGGGTGCCATTCCGACCAGTCGCGCGATGCGCATGATCGACACGTGATAGACCTGCTGGACACCCGGCTCGGTCTCCCAAACGATGACGTTGCACGGGAACAGCCCCCCCATGCGCTTCTCAGAGGCATCTAACGCGCGGTCTGCCATCTCGGGGTTGCACGCGCCGAGCACGTGGTACGGGTCTCTGTCAGCATCGACCTTTTTGTTGAGCAGCTCCGAGGGCGAGAATTCCACCGGAACCCCGAAGCCGGCCTCCAGACAGCACTCGCGGACGAACTCGACGGCCTCCTCGTGCTCCAGTTCGAGTGTCGCGCGCTCCTCGCCGATATCTTCCTCGCTCAACTGCTCTGGATTGATCGGAACAGACATACAACACGTACGCACAACAACGCAAAAAGGACCGCGGTATCCCGACCGCGCTCTGGTCCCCACCGGCGGTCGCTCTGACCCGGTCCGGGCAGCCACACCGACAGGACCGGGAGCGACATCGACGCGATGACGTCGGTCGCGACGAACCATCCGATACTGGTGTGGTGCAGTACCGAGGCCACGGTGGGCGGTCCCGGACCTGTTCCAGATAGAGTGTAATGATTTATCCCCTCGCCTCGGGAAATAATAGCATGGACGAGCAATTTGCAAAGGGACTCGAGGGGATTGTGGTCGCGGAGTCGGAGTTGAGCAATATCAACGGCGAGACAGGCGACCTCCTCTACCGGGGCTACGACATCGAGGACCTCGCGACAGGGGCGAGCTACGAGGAGGTGCTCTACCTGCTCTGGAACGGGACACTGCCGACACCTGACGAGCTCGAGGGGTTTTCCGACGCGATGGCGAGCGAGTTCACCGTCGACGGGCGGGTGCTCGACGCGCTGAGTACGCTCGCAGACATCGGTGAGCAGCCGATGGCGGCGCTCCGGACCGGTGTCTCGATGCTCTCGGCGACTGACCCTGACGCCGACGCCAGACCACGGGACGAGGCGGCGGCTCGCCGCAAGGGGCGGCGCATCCTCGCCCAGATTCCGACGCTGCTCGCGGCGTACGACCGCCTGCGCCGGGGGGAAGAGCCGGTTGAACCTGACGAGACTCGTTCATACGCCGGGAACTTTCTCTACATGCTCACCGGGGACGAACCCGGCGCGGTCGCCGAGGAGACGTTCGACATGGCGCTGACACTGCACGCCGACCACGGGCTGAACGCCTCGACGTTCACGACGGTGGTCATCGCGTCGACGTTCGCGGATGTCTACAGCTCCGTCACCGGCGGTATCGGCGCGCTCGCCGGCCCGCTTCACGGCGGTGCAAACCAGGACGTGATGGAGGCGCTGTTCGACCTCGACGAAAGCGGGATGACCGCCCGTGAGTGGGTCGAGGATACAGTCGACCGTGGTTCACGGGTTCCCGGGTGGGGCCACCGTGTCTACAGCGTGACCGACCCGCGGGTACACACCCATCTTCGCGATGGCCCGGGCCGGTGGCTGGCTCGCACACATCCTCGAGTACCAGACGAACAACCGCCTCATCCGCCCCCGCGGTCGTTACGTCGGCCCCGAGGATGAGACGTTCATCCCGCTCGAGGACCGGTGACCGGTGCCGTGGTAGACGGAACCGATACGACCAGTGTGGACCGACTCGTCATTGCGGGTTCTGTGGTGCTGTTTCTTTGGCTCTCGTATGTGGCCGCTGTCGTGGCGTTCGCACCACTGCGGTGTCTTTCCTCGCCGCTTTCGGCCTCCTCTCGTGGGTTCTGGCCGGTCGGGGGAACAGTTGACTTCCTCCCCCCCCCGAAGCCGAGGCTTTCGCCTTGAAATTCTCGTAATCAACAGCTCGGCCGCGCCCCGGAGTCAGGTTGGGTTCTTCCGGGAGAGGTCGCTGCCACAGATCGGACAGCGGTCGTGATTCTCGTCAAACTCGCGACCACAGCCCGCACACTGGAACAGCCACGAGCGCTGTTCGTCGATGCCGTCGCGGGCGATCACCTCCAGGTCGAGCTCCAGTTTCTCTGCGACGTTCTGCATCGCGTAGTCGTCGGTGACGAGCCGTCCGTCGAGTTCGAACGTCGCGCCGAGCAGGCGCAGGTCCGTCCGCGAAAGCTCCGCGAGGTCACCCGTCTCGCGGGCCGCCCGCTCTATCCGCTCGACTGTCCCCGCGTCCGGGATGTGAATGTGCATTCCGGACCCCTCCAGCGCGTCGAACCGGTAGGCCTGCTCACCCTCTAACTCCTCGCGCACGAGCGGCACCGAGGCTATCTGATTGTCCGTGTGATACTCGTGAATAAACGCGGATGCGTCGAGAACGTACATCAGACCTACCGATCGATTATCATGTGATCTTTCACAGCCGCCACGCGGTGGACCGGAATCCGCATTCGCCCGGAGTCGTCTGTCTGGAACTCGTCTCCCCGGTACGAGCCTGCCGGTTCGACGAGGAGGTTCTCGAGACGACCCGTGTCCATGTTCATCGTGATGTTGTACAGCATCCCGAGCTCCGCTCCGTCCGAGCCCATCACGGACTTGCCCGAGAGGTTCTCGGCGAGTAGCTCTGACATAACACACAGTTCTCCCCCCCACTAGTTCAATCTTGCCGTTGTCTCCCACACCGAGCGGACCATCTAACCCCGAGGCCATACCCCGTGTCGCGACGTTCACTCTGTAATCGACAGCTGTGATCATCTATCGCCGTTCTCGGGGCCAGGTCAGGGCTCCTCAGTGAGTTCGAGTGCACGGTTCAACGGCTGCATCCGACTGCCCTGTGTCGACTGTGACAGACAGACAGAGACCCGAGCCCGAGCCGAAATCGCGGGCGGGCAGCGGTATCACCGGGCTCTCACCGCCTGTCTCCGTGCTACCATCCGACACGGGACTCGCCGGTTCGGAAGGATTATGAGTGCGCCTGTGCTCTGTAGATACGCAATGGCAGAAGGAACGGTCGACTTCTTCAACGACACAGGCGGTTACGGTTTCATCGAGACTGAGGATGCGGACGAAGACGTTTTCTTCCACATGGAGGACGTCGGCGGCCCGGACCTCGAAGAGGGACAGGACGTGGAGTTCGAGATAGAGGACGCACCAAAGGGGCCGCGGGCAACGAACCTCACCCGACTATAAGTTGGTCGCGTGCGATTCTCCGACGTAGTTTCTCCCCCGCAGTGACGCCACAGGCGTCTGATGCGGGGCGCAGCACACACGCTCAGCGGTATCTCTGTTTGACTCTGACACGAACGAGGTGTTAGCTGAATGCAGGCGTTAAGCCCCCTCCCTCAACGAGCACCGCAGTCCGCGCAAGCGGACAAGGAGCGCAGTAGGGAGGGGATACAGCGCCGTCTTCTCCTGTTCTTACACGTTC
>UEZF01000207.1_pt1 | contig 10055 bp, 6 predicted proteins | sample 1903571 | NCBI WGS metagenome assembly UEZF01 (sample SAMEA4776352, study PRJEB27445) | saltern metagenome | biome: Hypersaline environment; feature: solar saltern; material: Pellet | place: Spain | collected 2014-08 | depth 0 m | reverse complement strand
AGCCGCCGACTCTCACGGACACACACCGTGTTCGGGTGTTACCTCCACGGAGGAGGCACAACCGTCACAGGGAGCGCGAGAGGAATTTAACTCCGGTGCATCAGCTGTGCAGGACTAAACCCGGACGCCCCGCGCCACCGTGCGCGGGGTACTTCACCTGTGCTCAGACACTCGTCGGGCGGTCGTTGCTATCGGTGTACTGAACATCGGAGTTCCTACCAAACCCGGATGCTTATCGAACGTATCACACATCCTCAAAGCATGAATACGTAAGAAAATATAAGATAAATTGAGTATAATACGTGCTTTTTAATCACGTCGGGGTCAACGGACTCGCTGTCGACGCTCAATTACCCGGAGGAGGATATCAAGTGACGGGACCGTCGCTGCGCCAGGCATCGATAACGTCAAAGAAAAGTCGCGTCTCAATCAGGTCTTCTCGCCAGTCCTCGATTGCGTCGAACAGGCCGAGCGTGGTGACGATCCCGTTCTCATCCGCGTAGTCGGCGACAGTCAGCGGAGCAACGGTTATGTCGGTCGTTGCAGCGGCGTCACCACCACTGAGTCGTACAGTGGCGTTCCCGTCATCGCCGGCACCGGTCTGCCAGGTGAGTTGCACCGCCGTTGCGTTTCCACCGTCTAAGCTGACTGTGGTTGTATCGACGGTTGTCCCGTTGACGGTAAGATTGAACTGCTGTGTTGTGCTGTTGGTCCCGGTATTACTGATCGTAGCGGTGATGTTGAGTGAGTCGCCGACAGTGGTTGCGGCGGGTGTCGTGAGATTGGTCACCACGAGCCCTGACGCTCCGCGTACTATCACGTCTGCGGAAGCGGTGGTGTCTTCACTCGACACTGTCACGGAGACAACTGGTGTGTCTGCATCGGACGTGATGTAACTGAACTGTCTGCTGAACGTCTCACTCCCGTTCAACGTTACACCCGACTCGGTGTCCTCAACACTCCCGTTGACCGCGAACGTGACGTTCTGTGCATCCTGCACATCGCCTACGTTGACCGTCACGTTCGCGCTCGCCGTGTCGTCTTCGCTGGCAACCGTCACGGTGTATGCCCCGGCATCACCAGCACCGGTCCCCACCGAGAGGGTCACATTCGTTGAACTGCCGCCGCCAAGCGTCACCGTCGTCGAGTCGGTGCCCAGCGGACCCACGTCCAGCGTTACCTCCTGACTGTCCTGGACATCGCCGGTGTTCTCGATGCTGGTGGTGACGTTCAGTTGCTCGCCCTCGACGGGTGTGTTTGTCTCGACGATGTCGACCACGAAACTCGACGGTTCGTTGACCGTGACGGTGTTGCTGTCTGAATCGTCGGCGCTCAACACTGCCACGTTCACTGCCGGCGCGTCGCCCGCAACAGTCTGGTACGTGAACTGACCGCTGAACGTTTCGCTCCCGTTCAGCGTCACACCCGTCTCTGTGTCCTCGGTTGTCCCGTTCACTGCGAAGCCGATGTCCTGCGTGTCCGCCACGTCGCCGATGTTCGTCACCTCGTAGGCGACGGTAATCGTTTCACCCGCAGTCACCGCACTGTCGATACTGGAGATTGTCACGTCGAACGACGCCGGTTCGTTGACTGTGACGGTCTGAGTAGCCGAGTCGTCGACGCTTAACACCGCCACTGTCACAGCTGGGGCGTCACCCGCACTCGTCGCGTAACTGAACTGCCCGCTGACCGTCTCGCTCCCGTTCAGCGTCACGCTCGACGCCGTGTCTTCGGTCGTTCCGTTCACCGCGAAGCCGATGTCCTGCGTGTCCGCCACGTCTCCGGTATTTGTCACCTCGTAGGCCACCGCCACCGTCTCGCCTTCCGTCACCGCCGAGTCAACACTTGTGAGAGTTACGTCGAAGTTTGCCGGTTCGTTCACCGTCACTCGTGATGGTCACATCGAACGACGCTGGCTCGTTCACCGTCACCGTTTCTGTCTCCGAGTCGTCCGCGCTCGACACCGCTACGCTCACCGCCGGCGTGTCGGCCGACTCAGTCCTGTAGCTGAACTGTCCGCTGAACGTCTCGCTCCCGTTCAGCGTCACACCCGACTCGCTGTCCTCTGTTGTCCCGTTCACCGTGAACTCGATATCCTGAGTCGCCTGCACGTCGCCCGTATTCATTACCTCGTAGGACGCCGTTATTATCTCTCCCGCCGTCACTGCACTGTCGACTGATGTAATCGTCACGTCAAAGACAGCCGGGTCGTTCACCGTCACCGTCTCGCTTGCCGAGTCGTCCTCGCTCGCGACTGCGACACTCACCGCCGGTGTATCGACCGCTCCAGTCGTATACGTGAACTGGCCGCTGAACGTCTCGCTTCCATTCAGCGTGACACCAGCCTCGGTATCGTTCACAGTTCCGTTGATGCTGAACTCGATATCCTGAGTTGCCTGCACGTCGCCCGTGTTCGTCAGCTCATAGGACGCCGTTATAACTTCTCCCGCCGTCACCGCACTGTCGACTGATGTAATCGCCACGTCGAATGCCGCTGGCGCGTTCACCGTTACCGTCTCGCTTGCCGAGTCGTCCTCACTCGCGACTGCGACACTCACCGCCGGCGTATCTGTCGACCCAGTCGTGTAGCTGAACTGGCCGCTGAACGTCTCACTTTCGTTCAGCGTCACACTCGGCTCAGTATCTTCGACACTCCCGTTGATGCTAAAGTTGATATCCTGTGTTGCCTGCACGTCACCTGTGTTCGTCACCTCGTAGGACGCCGTTACTATCTCTCCCGCAGTCACTGCACTGTCGACAGAGATAATCGTCACGTCGAACGTCGCTGGCGCGTTCACCGTCACCGTCTCGCTTGCCGCGTCATCCTCGCTCGCAACCGCGATGGTCACCGCCGGCGTATCGCTCGACCCGGTCGTATAGCTGAACTGGTTGACCGTCACGTTCGCGCTCGCCGTGTCGTCTTCGCTGGCAACCGTCACGGTGTATGCCCCGGCATCACCAGCACCGGTCCCCACCGAGAGGGTCACGTTCGTTGAACTGCCGCCGCCAAGCGTCACCGTCGTCGAGTCGGTCCCCAGTGTACCCACGCTCAGGTCAATTGTCTGTGTGTCCCCGGCGTCGCCCGTGTTCTCGACCTCTGCGGTCACGTTCAACAGTTCGCCTTCGACCGGCGTGTTCGTCTCGGCGATGTCGACGGTGAACGCCGCCGGAGCCAGTACCGTCACGTTCGTACTCGCGGCATCGTCCGGACTCGACACCGTTGCGGTGTACGCGCCTGCGTCGCCGGCGCCGGTTCCGACCGAGAGCGTCACGTTCGTCGAATTGCCACCACCCAGCGTCACCGACGTCGAACTGCTTCCCAGGTCACCGACACTCAGGTCGATCTTCTTCGTAGCCTCCATGTTGCCGGTGTTGTTGACCCCCGCGGTCACGTTCAGTTGCTCGCCCCCAACGACCGGCGCGTTCGCGCTGACCACACTGACCGCGAACTCAGCCTGCAGGTAGTTGACGAGCGCGTTGGCGTCGATGATACCCGAACCGTATCGGGTGTCACGCTCACCCGGCGGCGCCGGCGCGCTGTCCGGCTTGAACGCGGTCGCTTCGAGCGCCTCCTCGATAGCCTCTGGTGACAGACTGTCGTTTGTCGCCGACTCCGCCAGCGCCACTGCACCCGAGACGTGGGGTGCCGCCATGCTGGTGCCAGTAAGAAGGCCGTACCCACCACCGGGCACCGAACTCAACACGTCCACACCCGGCGCTGCGATGGTCGGCACCGTGTACTCGTCGGGCCAGTACGCCGGCGCACTCGACCCCCAGTCGGAGGCCGTGTCGATGACCTCACCCGAGGAGTCACTATCGATGCCACGACTCTCGTTCGACATCCCGACAGACACTGCGTCGTAGACGTTACCGGGTGACCCGCTGGAGCCCTCGCCGCTGTTGCCGGCCGACGCGATGACAACCGTCCCCGCGTCCTGTGCGTTCCGGACCGGGTCGATCATCTGGTCATAAAACCCTGGTGCACCCAGGCTCATCGATATGATCTCGGCGTCGTTGTCGACGGCCCACTGCATCCCGGCGATTACCTGTGCAAACGAACCTCCACCGCTGTCGTCCAGCACTTTGACGCCGTACAGCGCCGCCTCGGGGGCCACACCGAACGACGGGACGGGACCGGCCGGGTTCTCGGCGCCCGTCACGGTCCCGCTCACGTGTGTCCCGTGGCCGTCACCGTCGTTTGGCTGAGAGTCTACGGGATTGCCGTTGCTGTCGAACTCCTGCCACTTCTCCACCGAGAGGTCCGGGTGGTCGGCGTCGACACCGGTGTCCAGCACGGCGACGCTGACACCCTCACCGCGGGTGCCGTACGCGGACCAGACCTCGGTCGCGTTGATCTGGTCGAGTCCGTACGTCGTGTCGGTCGCTGTCGGCCCCCGGTCTCTCCCGGTCACAGGTGGTCCCGACGGAGTCTGACCGGGCAGCGAGCGCACCGCTCCAGTCGTATCAACCTCTCCACCGGCGCGGTTGGCAGACACCTCGAAGTTTGGCCCGACGTGGACGACGTTTCTTATACCGGCGAGGTCGGTCACGTCGGTCCGACCGTGGTCGATTGTCACCACCGCCAGGTTGCCGAGCCAGAACGAGCGCTCGACGATCACACCGGGCGTCTGTTTGGCGTACTGTCTAAGCGGGGCCTGGCTCCGGGTCACCCGCTGTTCGAGTTGTTCGACCGTCGTCGGTGTCGACTCCGCGGTCCAGTCCGACTCGATCTCCACTACGACGACCTGTTCGCCTGTCGCGTCGGCCACGACAGGATTGATTGTCCCGTTAGTTCCGTCGGCAACGACCACCCCACTCACACCACCGACTCCAATCAGAAGCCACACCAGAACGAGCGCCACGCTAGCCGAGCACACACCTCCCCCCCATTGCGGTGGTTCGGCTGTCTGCCTATTTATACCAGTTGTATCCGCCATATTATATTAGACTCAGCGGGAGCGAGAAAATAAGTATAGTGTGTTGTGTTTGACCTCCTCCCCGCGCTACAGGGTGAGGATTCCTCCGTCAGTCATCCTCGATGGCTGACTGGGCCGTGAACTTGCGGGTTTGCTGAGACAACTTCAGTCCTCGATACGAGGATGTGACGTGTTGGATATTCGCTCGACCCGCACACGAGGAATCGCCTCTTTCGTCTTCACTACATTTCGACGTGGTGACCTACCGCCAGGCAGACTCGGGTCGGTATCCGCCGGTGTCCCGGCCGACAGCTGTCCCGCCGAGTGCGAGCGCGACCCCGGTGACGCCCGTCACGAATGTGACTCGACAGTTACACTGCTGGGTGAAAATCTGTGCGGATTGTCACTCTGACATGGAACTTCGATTCCGGCGTGTCCGTGCGAGTCACGGGTCATTACTCGCGGGACGGGCGTCCCACGGGCCCTCTGTTTCCTCGTGGCTGGGGCAGATACTGACATACGTCTGTCCGACAGTGTTAGCGATGGTAACATAAGCCCCGAGGCTACCAGCACCAATCGCTGACTCCGGCCGCTGTGGTCGGGTCAGCTCTTGTCTTTCAGGTCCTCAAGCTCCTTGTCGACCTCGGACCCGCTGGTCTCGGTGTCGGTGTTGGTATCGAGATTCTCGAGTTCGGCGTCGAGGTCGGAACCGGATGCCCCACTTCCGGAGGCAGTTGCGGTTTCGGTCTGTGTCTCGCTCGCGGTTTCGGTCTGGCTCTCGGCAGTCTCCTTGCCCATCTCGCCTTTGAGCGTCTCGAGCTCGGTGTCGACCGCGCTGTCGGTCGAGATGTCCTCGAGTTCGCGGTCGAGCTGGCTCTTGTCCGAGATGTTGTTCTCCAGCGCGCCGGTCTCCCGGAGTTCGTCGAGTGCCGCGGACCGGGCCTCCATCTCCTCGGTCTGTTCCTCCGCGCGCTGGATGGTGCGTGAGACGTTCTCCATCTCGTCGCCGGCACCTGTGACGGCCTCGCTGACGCGCGTGCTGGCCTCCGCGGCCTCGTAGCGGGCCTTCATCGTCTCCTTTTTCGTCCGGAACTCCGCGATCTGGCGCTTGAGCTCGTCTTTCTGGTCGACGAGACCGTCCTGTTTCTTTTCGAGGTCGCTTATCTGACTCTCCAGTCCCTCGATCTGATTCATTTTTTGCTTTTTCTTCTCGAGTGCGCGCCGTGCGAGGTCATCACGACCCTGGTCGACTGCGCTGCGGGCCTGTTCGTTGTGTTTCTCGACGTTCTCTTCGAGACGCCGCTTCTGTATCTCCAGGCGCTTTTTCTGCGTGGTCAGGTCCGCGATGCCCTGTTTCACGTTCTGGAGTTCGTCCTGCATCTGTTCGTAGGAGTAATCCAACTGCTGGGAGGGGTCCTCTGCCCTGTTGAGCAGGGAGTTTATCTTCGACTTGACTATGTTCGAGGTGCGTCCGAGTATTCCCATACCTACACACACGAACCGGCGAAACTTAAAATTCTTACATCCTACCTGGTGTATGCGCACTCGACTCGGCGGACCACGCGACCTACGGGCGACTCGTGACGGGACGGCTGGCCGGGCAGTTGTCGTCGCCTGCCCACCGCACCCACAGGCAGCGAGTGGGCACACCGCGAGTACGACCGCGTCGGTCTGTTCGGGTTCAGCTTCGGTGCCGCCGTCGCGCTCGCGGCGATGGCCGACCCGGACCCGGCGCCTGCCGCGGTGTCGGTGCTCGCCCCCGCCCCTGGAAGCGTCGGCGACGGGGTCCTGACGGGGCTGGACACGCTCGCCTGCCCCGTGCAGGTCGTCTACGGGGAGCGTGACGACACCGCCGGGTGGGAACCGGTCGTCGAACGGGCCCGCGAGCGGGGCCACACGGTCGAACCGGTGCCCGGTGACCACTTCTTCGTCGGCCAGCGGACACGCGTCGGCGAGTCTGTCGCCGCGTTCCTGGCTGACACACTGCTCGAGGACGGTTGAACGGGGGAAACGCGGAAGTTCCTCGCTACCCTCGTTTCGGGTATGTCCGATCTCGGGGATTTCACCGGCTTCGACGACGAGAGCGGTACCGACGACACCGACAGCAACGTCGACGCGGGTATCGGAGAGCAACAGCCGGACACCGGGGGTGAGTCGGAGGTGTTCGACACGCTGGCGACGACACCGGCCGGCACCGACCGCGGTATCGGTGTGCTCTCGGCCTCGGCGGGGCTGCAGGTCAGCGAGGACGAGCGCGAGACGAGTCTGCGCGCCTACGTCACCGCGGGCAACCGTTCGTCGGTCAGACTCGGCTCGTACCTGCTCGCGCCGTACCCCGACGGGGAGCGCCTGTTCTGTCGTGTGACCGGTCTCGAGTACACACAGGAGTACCGTGCCGACGACGCCACCGAGATTCACGCTCGCCGGGCGATGCGCTCTGCCGGTATCGACGAGGAGGATTTCAAGCTGCTGGCCACGCTCGACCCTGTGGCGGTACTCTACGAGGAGGGCGGCCAACTCAAACGCCGGATGACCGACCGGGTGCCCAAACCCGAGACGATAATCCACGAGGCCGCCGACGCCGAGGAGATAAAGACCGGGCTGAAGATACCCACCGACGGGGTCTTTCTGGGCCACCTCTCCGTTGGCGGCCAGACGGTCCGGACCGCGGCCTCTCCGCCGACCATCGACTACCGGTTGAACGACGACTACACCGACGGCGACCCGCTGGTCTTCCGGCACACGCTCGTCGCGGGCGGCACCGGGTCGGGAAAGACCCACGCCGCGAAGAACATCCTCCGGCAGTACCTCGACGCGAACCGCAAATACCCCGTCGAGACCGGCGGCGACCGCGAGGTCCGGCCTGCGGTCGTGCAGTTCGACCCGCAGGACGAGTACGCCCAGATGCACGACGACGGCGGGTACGACACGAAGTTTGCCCGGCGACTCGACAGTGAAGATGTCACACACGGCGGTCACGAGGACACCGTCGCGTTCGTCCCGAAGATTGCGGGTGCGAGCTACGCGGCGAGTCACCACCGTGCCGAGCAGGTGCGGTTCACGGTTCCGTTCTCGATGGTCCACGACAACCCCTGGCTGGTCGCCGGCAGCGGGTTCAACGACAACCAGTACGGCGCGCTGGTGAACGTGCTCCTGCCCCGCTTCCGTGACCAGTACGGTCGCGAGGGCACCTACCGGCAGTTCACCTCGATGATGGACGACCCCGCGTTGCGGGAGGAGCTCGACGAGACCGGTCGGGTCCACGAGGCAACCTTCGACGCGATCGGCCGCCGGGTGCGCGGGTTCGGCGCGGTGTTCGACCAGGATGCCCGCCCAATCACCGACCTGGTCCACGAGTTCGTCCGGCCCGGTCGACTGGCAGTCGTTCCGACCTACCACATCACAAAGAGCCGCACCGCCGAGACGGTGGTGCTTGCTCTTGCCTCGCTGCTGGTCGACCAGAAGCTCTCGAACGACCCCGACCACGAGCGCATCGAGGAGACTCCGCTCGTCGTGAGCATGGACGAGGCCCACAACTTCCTGACCGACGCCGACACCGTCCAGGCTCGGAAGGTGATCGGCAAGTTCACCGAGGCCGCCAAACAGGGCCGCAAGGAACGGCTCGGCCTCTTTCTTGTTACACAGGACCCACAGGACATCGCCGACCCCGTATTCAAGCAGATCAACACGACAGTCGTGCTCAATCTCGGTGACGAGGACGCCATCTCGGCGGTGAACATCCCCTCGAATCTCGAATCACGGGTGCCCTACATGGAGAAAGGCCAGATGGTTGTCTACTCGCCGGACAACTCCGAACCGGTAGAACTCGTCGGTCTCCCGAACTGTGTGACCCGACACGGGCGCTCCTGACCCGCGCGGGGTGTCACGCCGGACCGGGTGCCTGCCGGATGCTTGCCGGGGACAGACCCGTCGGTGGGCAGCGCGGGGCAGGCAGTATTTATCCGAGAAGCAGCAAGCCAGGTGTGATGGGTGACCGACCGCGCACAGACGGCTCCGGACTGCACTGCCCGCACTGCGGAACGGAGACGACAGCCGACCACAGCTACTGTATCAACTGTGGCGGTGATCTCTCGGCGCTGCACGAGGTCACGGCGGCGGACCACGACCTGCCCGAACGGGACGGCCAGACCGATAGCGACCGGACGGGGAGCGGACCGTCCGCGACCAATCGTGCGGGGAGCGGACGGAGAGCCACCGACCGAACAGAAGGTGGCCAGACTGACCCCAGAGTAGCGTTCCGAAAACGGGTGCGGTATCTCGTCGGCAACGGCTGGGATATCGAGTACGATGCCGGCAGCGAGGTGGTCCTCGCCGACCGTGGCATCGGGTCGATCGGCGTTCACATCCTGTTGCTCATGTTCACCGGCGGTCTGGGCAACCTCCTGTACGGCTGGTACCGCTACTCGGTCACCCCCACGAAGGTACTGTTGCGGGCGACTGAGACCGACCCCGGCTACGAGGTGGTGGACCCCTCGGAGGGTGGGACCGCTGTCGAGACCGACGGCGAGTCGACAGGTTCGCTGAGTCGGTTCGCGTACGGGTTGGGATCTTTGGTGGTCGGTATCCTGCTGATACTCACCACGGGGTTCGAACTTGCCCCATCTCTGTTCGGTGGCCTGTTCGTGTTGCTCTCGTTTTTCCTGATTCCGCCGATCCGGCGGCGCATCGAGAACCGCCATCCGCCCACGACGTTCGGGTCGACGGAGTCGGTCGAGGAGCGGTACGTAACAGACACCGACCACCCCTGTACGGTCTGTGGTGACCGTGTCGAGGACGGTCTGGTGAGAGACTACAAGCGCGAGCAGGTCTTTGCAGGGATTCCGCTGTACACGATGGAGAACGGTGAGAACCACTACTGTGCGGAGTGCAACAGCGACAGGGCGGAGCTGCCAACCGGCTACGGCGCGCCCCAGGAGGTGAGTGAGCCCCCTTCGGGGGAGTTCGACGACATCGACCGGGAACTGGCGCAGTTGCGCGAGGACTCGACGGGGTCGGACACGGACACCGCGACAGCGGACACAGACGCCGAGAAAGACCGCGCCGACGAGCGGGTGTAGCGGGGCCAGGGGCCAGCGTCGGCGGTGAGTCGAACGAAGCGGGCGTCTCGGTGTCCTGACC
>UEZF01000176.1_pt1 | contig 10322 bp, 8 predicted proteins | sample 1903571 | NCBI WGS metagenome assembly UEZF01 (sample SAMEA4776352, study PRJEB27445) | saltern metagenome | biome: Hypersaline environment; feature: solar saltern; material: Pellet | place: Spain | collected 2014-08 | depth 0 m | reverse complement strand
CCCGTATGCCTCGGCCTTCTGTGCGAGTGTGGCGCTCGCGGTCTGTTGCTGTGTCGGCAGCGATATGGCCCAGCCGTTGTTCTCGCAGAAAAAGACCACAGGTGCGTCGAACACACCGGCGAAGTTCAGCCCCTCGTGGAAGTCACCCTCCGAGGTGGCACCGTCGCCGAAGTACGCACAGACGGCGTGGTCGGCGTTGCGGTAGTCCGCGGCCATCGCCGCGCCGACTGCGTGTGGTATCTGTGTGGCGATAGGCACCGCCTGCGGGAAGTCACGGATGTCACTCTCGGACAGTGTGGCCTGTCCACGACGGAACAGCAGGATATCGCTCATCGACACCCCGCGGACGAGCTGCATCGCGTTCGCCCGGTAGGTGGGAAACAGCCAGTCCTCGGCCGCGAGTGCGTGCGCCGCGCCCACCTGCGAGGCCTCCTGGCCGCTGAACTGTGGGTAGCCACTCATCCAGCCCCGGCGCTGGAGCGACAGCGCGCGCTCGTCGAACCGCCGTGCCCGGACCATCTCGCGGTACAGCGCGCGCGCCGTCTCCTCGGTCACCGCCGTCCCCGAGAACGACGCTGACCCTATCACACTGTGCATACCGGTAGCTGGTGTGCCGGCCTCATAAATCGCTTGCGACACCGACTAAACCCGGCAGCTACCTGAACTGCTCCTCGTAGAGCTCCTGTGCGTGTTCGATCGCGTCGAACGCCGCCTGCCTGCCCTCGAAGCCGAGTGTCTCCGTCTGTTTCCCGGGTTCGAGATTCTTGTAGGTCTCGAAGAACTCGCGTATCTCGTCGAGGGTCTGCTGGGGGATATCCTCGAGGTCGGTCACGTGGTCGTACCGTGGGTCCTCGACGGGGACCGCTATCACCTTGTCGTCTTTCTCCCCGTCGTCATCCATTCCCATCAGCGCCACCGGTCGGGCCTCGATGACACAACCCGGGAACGTCTGGTCCTCGACCAGCACGAGCACGTCGAACGGGTCACCGTCGTCGTAGTACGACCGCGGAATGAACCCGTAGTCGCTCGGATAGTGGACGTTGCTGTGCAGCACCCGGTCGAGCACTACCCCCGGGATATCCTTTTCGTACTCGTACTTGTTGCGCTCGCCTTTTAAACACTCCACGACTGCGTAGATCTCCTCAGGCGGGTCCGGTCCCGTCTCGAGGCCTTCCCAGAGGTTCGTCATCACATTGAACTGTGGCCATGGTTCAAAAACTACTTTCGGTCTGGCCCGCTACAAACAGTTAGGCACAGGTTCGGTTCGCACGCCCCACGGTGAGTATCCGTAGACGCATCCGTGACTCTCCTCTAGTCTCACCGCAGTAGATACCTCTCTATCACCACTCCCTCCTGTACTCCGGTCGTGAACGACGATGTTAGTTACCAACGGTTAAGTAGCTACGCCACATTGGCATAACCATGTCAGAGGCACAATCGACCGTTCCTGACACCCCCGGTATCGCGCGAGAACTCACAGCGTTCCAACAGAACATCCTGACCATCCTGGCCGAGGAGGCACGGTACGGGCTCGCGGTCAAACGCGAGCTCGAGTCCTACTACGAGTCGGAGGTCAACCACGGTCGGCTCTACCCCAACCTCGACGACCTCGTCGAGATGGGTCTGGTCGACAAAAGCGAACTCGACAAGCGGACAAACCAGTACGCGCTCACCGAGGAGGGCTACGAGGCACTACTCGACCAGCTCGGCTGGACGTTCGGCCGCATCATCACCAACGAGGGGCGCGCCGACGATCTTGAGGCGCTCATCGACGACGCCAGCTAGGCACCGACTCGTCTGCCTGTTCAAAGACATACCGTACAGACTCCTCGACGACCGCTTTCTGGTCGTCGGATGGCCACACGTTCCGCGGATAATACTCCTCCAGAAACAGCCTCAGCTCGGCGCCGGTTAGCCGTTCGATGCGCTTGCCGTAGTGGTTGCCGGCGAAGTCGGCGAGTGCCTGCGCGTTCGCGCCGTGGGCCTGGCCGCGGAGACGCTCGACATCCTGGGCGAGACTGCGGTTATGAGTGTCGACGCTCGCCCAGTCGTCCTCGCCGGTTCCCGACAGCGGCCGCTCGACACCCCGGTCGATGTCGTCGATACGCTCGGGTCGCACTGTCCCGTCCGTGACCCACTCCGCGGGGTAGAGCACGAGCACCTCCCTGTCCTCACTTCTGATGCGCGCTGTGAACCCGTGGTCGGCCAGCAACCGGTCCCGTGCGCGCAGTGCACCCGCCTGCTCGGTATCGTCGACCGCCTCGCGAGCCCGCCGTGTCAGTCGCTCCGCCTCCTCGATCACCCGCGTGGGGAGCTCACCCTCGTCATCTGTCTCGCTGTTGTTTGTTCGGTCGTCTGTCATCGGCTCCCCTCGTCGAGTGCCTCGTTCGCAAGCGCGTCCGCGTGCTCGTTCACCTCCCGGGGAACGTGAGTGAGCGACCACTCGTCGAAGACCGCGAGCGCCTCGCGGGCCCGGAGCCGGCACTCCCGCAGGTCGATCACGACCTTCCCGTCGTAGGCGACCGCCGTCGCATCCTTCGCCTCGACGCGCCAGCGCTCGTGGTCCGTGTTCCCCGGTTGTGGCTCCAGCCCCGCCGCCTCGAGACGCTCCCGTGCCGCCGCCGCGTCGCACTCGATCACCGGCATCGCACGAATACTCGACCCACAGCCTAATGACCGCCACGGTTCGAAGCACCCGCCGACTGTCTCCCGCGAAATCTATGAATTAAAATACTTGCCCCAGAATTTAAATACCTCCCCTCTACTACTATAAAAATGCGATGACACGGGCTAGCCGCCAGCGGGAGCGTGAGCGTGAATTCACCGGTAAACAGGACGAACGCGAGGATGTCTCGGCGTGTACTGAGTGTGGTTCTGAGAATCTCGTCAAGGACGCGGACCGGGGGGAACTCGTGTGTAACGACTGCGGACTGGTTGTCGAGGAGGGGAACATCGACCCCGGACCGGAGTGGCGTGCGTTCAATCACCAGGAGCGTCAAGAGAAGTCTCGCGTGGGTGCGCCGACGACGAAAACGATGCACGACAAGGGGTTGACGACGACTATCGACTGGAAGGACAAGGACGCCTACGGGCGCTCGATATCCTCGAAGAAGCGCAGTCAGATGCACCGACTCCGCAAGTGGCAGGAACGCATCCGGACAAAAGACGCCGGCGAGCGCAATCTCCAGTTCGCGCTCTCGGAGATCGACCGGATGGCCTCGGCGCTCGGTGTCCCGCGCTCGGTTCGCGAGGTCGCGTCGGTCATCTACCGGCGCGCGCTGAAAGACGACCTCATCAGGGGCCGCTCCATCGAGGGTGTCGCCACCAGCGCACTGTACGCCGCCTGCCGGAAGGAGGGCATTCCGCGGAGTCTCGAGGAGATCTCCGAGGTGTCCCGGGTCGAGCGAAAGGAGATCGGACGGACCTACCGCTACATCTCGCAGGAACTCGGCCTGGAGATGGAGCCTGTCGACCCGAAACGGTACGTGCCACGGTTCTGCTCCGAACTCGAACTGTCGGGTGAGGTCCAGACAAAGGCAAAAGAGATCATAGAGACGACCGCCGAGAAGGGACTGCTCTCGGGGAAGTCACCAACGGGCTACGCCGCCGCGGCCATCTACGCCGCCTCGTTGCTGTGCAACGAAAAAAAGACCCAGCGCGAGGTCGCCGATGTCGCGCAGGTCACGGAGGTAACAATCCGGAACCGCTATCAAGAGCAGATCGAGGCGATGGGCATTCACGGTTGACTCGGGGCGACACCGACCGGGTCGGCGGTACACGACCTCCGATTGCCCCGCGGACAGGTTCAAACGCCGGGCCGTCTGTGCGTTTGACCGGCGAGTAACAACTGTTAATAGCCCCGTCGACGGGGCCTCCACCGGGAATGTTGCACGGCGAGGTCTCCGGATTGTTGCTCGGAGCAGTCGCGCTCGGGGCCGTCCACGGTATCGAACCGGGACACGGGTGGCCGGTCGCCGCATCGTACGCGCTCAACCAGGCGAACAGGTGGCTGTACGGGCTCGCGGCGAGTCTCATCATCGGCGTGGGTCACCTCGTCAGCAGCATCGCGATGGTCGCCGCCTTCTTCTACGCGAAGAGCTACTTCGAACTCACCGAGGTCGACGACCCGATTACACTCGTCGGTGACATCCAGGTCGGCGGCCCGGTGAGTATCGTCGCCGGGCTCCTGTTGATCGGTCTCGGCATCCGCGAGTACCGCCACGGCCACTCGCACGGCTCTCACGACGGTCGTCCTCACGGCTCCCGGAAGCACGGCCACTCCGACCCCGACAACGAGCACACGCACAGCAACGACCCGACTCACGGCGACTCCCAAGACCACGACCATCCTCACGACTCCCACGACCACGACAGCGAACGTAGTGGGGGAGTACTGGCCCGTGTGACAGGTGTTCTGCCGTTCGTGGGTGGACAGTCACACGCCCACGATCACGACATCGGAGAGGCGACAGAGCGGGGGCTGTTCGGCATCGCGTGGTTCGCGTTCGTGCTAGGGTTCGCACACGAGGAGGAATTCGAGATAGTCGCGCTGTGTGCCGGGTCGGAGTACTGTCTCGAACTGATGACGGTGTACGCGCTCACAGTCATCGTCGGTATCGTCGGGCTGACGATGCTCCTGATCGCGGGCTACCAGCACTACGAGGAGCGTGTCGAGCGGTACACCCCGTATCTGCCGGTGGTCTCCGCCGTTGTGCTCGTGACGATTGGACTCGGATTCGTCGCGGGAGTGCTCTGATGGCCGTCTGGGGGTCGGGTCAGTCCCGACGTGACCGGTCGGTGTCGGCCACACCGTCGGGTTCGCCGGTACCCTCGTCGGCGGAGTCGCCCTGGCCTGTGCCGTCACCGAGCAGGTCGGTCTCCTCGCTGTCGGTGCTGTCGAGTCGGTCGGCGATACGCTCCAGTTGCTGGGTCTGGCGGCGGTTCGAGGCGACAATCAGCTCCGAGAGCACCCCGAACATAACCAGTTGCACGCCGAAGAGCAGGGCAACACCGGCCGCGAGCGCGAGGACGCTGTGTGAGATGCCACTAGCGAGGTAGGCGTACGCGACGTAGCCCGCGAGCATTACCCCGACGAACGCGCTGGTGGCGCCGACACTGCCGAAGTAGAACAGCGGGTTGTTGGTCTTCGCCATCTGGTAGAGTCGGAGGATGATGTTGCCGCCGTCCCGGACCGGCCGGAGGTTGGTCTCGGACTCCTCGGGGCGTGGCTCGTAGGTGATTGGGACCACCTCGACACGGACGCTGTGTTTCACACACTCGACGGCCAGTTCGGTCTCGATGCCGAACCCCTCGGCCGACAGCGACAGTGTGTCGAAGGAGTCGCGCGTGAACGCCCGGTAGCCGCTGAGGATATCCACGAGATTCTGCCCGTGGATGTACCGGAATGTGCGGTTGATGATGCGGTTCCCGACCTGGTTGAGCCGTGTCATGGCGCCGGGCTGTATGCTCGCGAAGCGGTTGCCGATGACGTGCTCGGCCCGGCCGTCGAGGATCGGGTCGAGCATCCGACCGGCCTCGCCGGGTCGGTAGGTCGAGTCGCCGTCGACCATCAGCACGACCGGCCGGTCGATGTACTCCATCGCCTCGCGGACCGCCTGTCCCTTTCCGCTGCCGCGTTGCTCCCTGACCCGCGCGCCGGCCGCCGCCGCGAGGTCCTGTGTGCCGTCTGTCGACCCACCGTCGATCACGAGCACGTCGTCGAACCCCTGCTCGCGATACCCCTCGACGACCGCTGTGATCGTCTCCGCCTCGTTGTAGGTGGGTACGAGAACACACACCTCCTCCTGGCGACTCATCGTGGGCTAGCTATACCTGTTTGCCTCAAAAGAGTACGTGTTTGCACCCCGTACTGGTCGACATCGAGTCGGGAGACGGCCGACACAAGCCGTTTGTGTCCGGGAACCGCCGAGCGACTCGATGTCTCGTCGGACCCGGTGGTGTGGTATCCAACAGACTGGGCGCGGATGACAGACCGCGAGCGGTTGGTCGTCTTCCCGGAGCGGCGCACACTCGTCGCGGACCAGCCGACCCAGTTTACACGGGCACAGCTCACACAGTTCGCACACCTGCTCGACACCACCGGGTCGGGGTCGTACCTCTACGAGATACGCCCGGAGGATGTCTGGCAGGCCCCCTACGAGACGTTCGCGGACCTGCTGGGCACGATTAGGTCTGTGCTTCCCGAGCGCGAACCCGCCCTGGAGGAGTGGATGGAGGACCAGCACCGGCGGGCCAGCCAGTTCACGCTCCGCACCCATGAGGATGGCTACGTCGTGCTGGAGGCGGAGTCGGCGGACGTGATGGGCAACGTGGCGCGGCAGAAACTCGACGATGGACAGCTGCGCGCCCCCGTATCCGACACCGAGAGCTGGGTCGCCGAGGAGTCGCTCGCGGAGGTGAAACGTGTGCTCTACGAGGCCGGCTACCCGGTGCGCGACGAGCGTGACCTAGAACAGGGCGACCCGCTGCCGGTCGACCTCGAACTCGAACTGCGCGGGTACCAGCAGACCTGGGTGTCGAATTTCATGGAACGCCAGTCGGGTGTGCTCGTTGGCCCACCGGGCAGCGGCAAGACGGTGGCGGCACTCGCCATCCTCGCGGCCGTCGAGGGGGAGACGCTGATCCTCGTTCCCGGGCGCGAACTCGCCGGGCAGTGGCGCGAGGAACTGCTCGCCAAGACCACACTCGACCCCGACCAGGTCGGCGAGTACCACGGCGGCACGAAGGAGATACAACCGGTCACAATCGCCACCTACCGCACCGCGGGAATGGACCGGCACCGGCACCTGTTCGACAGCCGCGAGTGGGGGCTGGTCGTCTACGACGAGTGTCACAACCTTCCGACCCCCATCCACCGGCGGACGGCGGGGCTCCAGACACGACACCGCTTGGGGCTATCCGTCGACGGTGAGACCATGATTCCAGTCCGCAGCAAAGGAGAGCTCGACATGGTTCGCATAGAAGATTTCGCCACGAGGTACCTCGGAGAGGACACCGGGATCGCGGCGGTGGAAGACGTTCAAACGCTCTCTGTGACACAGGAGGGGGCCGTTCAGTGGACCGCGATACAATCGGTTATGCGGCACCAACACGATGGTCGGATGTACAACGTGCGAGCAAGGAACGGCCGGGAAATATCGGTCACACCAGACCACTCGCTGATGGTTTTCGACGGTGAATCGATGTGTATCGAGGCGAAACCACCCCGAGAACTGGGAGAAACCGACTACCTCCTTCAGCCAGTCTCTGTTCCGGACACGGCGAACGCAGCATCGTCAATCGACGTACTGTCTCTCGTCGAAGACGGGTACGTTATACTTGATTCTGAAACGCCGGACAACGTGTTCGAGCCACTGTATGAGGAAAATATCGGGGACAACAAACGCCGATACAACTGGAAGAGCCGCAAGAACCTCCCACTGGAGGTTGCTCGTGAGATTCAGGTCGACCGGGAACACATAATCGGAGTGTACACTCACAAGCGGGACTGCTATGTGCCTCCCTCGGTGGATGTGGAAGACTTTGCACGGCTGGTTGGCCTGTTTGTTGCGGACGGTACCTTCGGTGACAACCGAATCGAGTTCTATGCGGCTGACACAGACGACGTGTCTGAACTGTCGGAGTTCAAAAATGTAATTCGTGCAGTCTGTCCGAAAATACCGATATCTGTGTTCGAGAACGGTAAGAATTGTCAAAGGTTACGTGTTTCTGGCCCCCTCCGAAACGTTCTCGCAAACCTCGGGCTCGAAAACGGAGCCCGGGACAAACATATCCCACCACTCATTCTCTCAAATCAATCGGCGTACGAGTCATTTGTTGACGGTGTTGTCCTCGGAGATGGCCATCGGCAGACGAGGACTCGCAACCGAGCGATGACAACTGTCTCGACATCGAGCGAACGTCTCAGGGCGGGCCTGGGTTTCGTCCTCTCGGCACTCAGTCACGTTGGTGGCAATTATAAAAGAGAGACGACAGTTCCGATTCGGAGCGGTGACCAGGATACAGTCCCGAACAATCTCATCCGGTTCAATCCAAATCGTAGGGACAAGCAATCCCGGCTAGCGATGACGCCGTTTACTGAACGGCTACAGGAGACGTACCAGGACATTCCCCGGTACGAATCGAAACAGGCCGACAGTGGTCCGGTTATCGAGTCTGGATTGGGTAACCGGCAGCGGTTGAACGAAGACGAACTCGAACTCCTGCTGGAGCGTTCGAATCTCGACTGTGAGTGGTTGAGGGACACCGATGTCGCTATGCTCGAAATTGATACGGTCGATATTACTGAATCAGAGGAGTACGTCTACGATATCTCGACATCTGAACAGAACTTCCTCGGAAATACCCTGTTCTGTCACAACTCATCGACGCCGGTCCGCGAGGACGAACAGGAAAGTGAGATATTCACGCTCGTCGGGCCGCCGATCGGCACAGACTGGGACGCGCTGTTTGAGGCGGGGTACGTTGCGGAGCCGGCTGTCGAGATACGCTACCTCCCCTGGGACGGCGAGGACAGCCAGAACGAGTACGTCAGCGCGACGGGTCACGAGCGCCGACAGTTGGCGGCGACGAACCCGGCGAAGAGAGCCGAGGTGCAGGCGTTGCTCGCGGAGGCAGGCGAACAGCAGGCGCTCGTGTTCGTCGAGTATCTCGAACAGGGGCAGGCAATCGCCGACGCGCTCGGTGTGCCGTTCATCAGCGGGGAGACACCCCACCACCGCCGCGAGAAGCTGTTCGAGCAGTTCCGCGAGGGGCAGCGCCGGACACTCGTTGTCTCCCGGGTTGGCGACGAGGGGATCGACCTGCCCAACGCGGAGTTGGCGATTGTCGCCTCCGGACTTGGGGGGTCACGCCGTCAGGGAACACAGCGGGCTGGCCGGACGATGCGCCCGACCGGTCGGGCCCGGATGTACGTGCTCGCGACCCGCGGGAGCCGCGAGGAGGAGTTCGCCCGCCAGCGGATGCGGTATCTCGCAGAGAAGGGTGTCAGGGTGACCGAACACGACGCCGGGCCCGACCTGGACGACACCGGCCCCGATGACCCCCCCGACGGATAGCTCGCGCTCTCGGAACACACACTCTCCGGACAGAGTTGACCTCGAGAGCAACGGCTCTCGGGCGGGACCCGGTTCGGGTTCGACAGGTGCAGAGCCGGGCAGTCTCCGCCAATCGTGGTCGGCGAGTTGCTCACAGCGCCGGGGTGCGGACTCGGCTCACACGATGTTGCTGTTGAGGTCACGCGGGAAGTATGTGAGCCGTTCGGTGCCATCGTTAGTGACGGCGACGGTGTCGGAGTGACGGTAGCCGGCGTCGTCGGTGTACAGACCGGGTTCGAGTGTGTAGATCTGGCCGGGTCGAGCGACCGCGTCGCGGTCGGTGCGGCGCTCGCGGGTCTCGCAGTGGTCGGTCCAACCGCGGTCGACGTAGGGGGGTTCGTGCGCCCCGAGACCGATGTTGTGGCCGACGTGGTGCTGCGCGAGGTCGGTCACACCCTGTTCCTCGAAGTACGACCAGACGGCCTCGTCGACGACGGCGAGTTCGACACCCGGTTCGAGTGTCTCCATCGCGATTGTCTGGGCCTCCACGGCGAGTTCGAAGTGGTGACGCTGTTTCTCGTCCGGGTCACCAACGAACATGGTTCGCTCGAGTTCGGACCGGTAGCCGTCGACGTTCGCGCTCGCACCGGTGACGAGCACGTCACCGGTTTCGAGACGGCGGTTCGCGGTGTGCCCGTGCGGGAGTCGGGTCTGTGGCCCCGAGATGAATCCGGCGTGGACCGGCCCGGAGCCGCGCACCCGCGGAACGTACTGGTCGCCCAGCGTGTCGAGCATCGCCCGCGAGGCCTCCATCGAGGCACGCTGGCTGACCGTCGCCGGGTGTGTGCCCTCGCCGGCCTCCTCTGCGAGATACCGGTGGGCCAGGTTCGCCCACCGGGCAGACTCCCGCACCAGCGCAATCTCCGCGTCGGATTTCTCCCAGCGCATCCGGTCAACCCAGGACTGTGTCTCGACCGCTAGCTCGTCGGTCAGCGGTGGCCCCTCATAGCCCATCACGCCCGGCGGCCCCTCTGCATCCCCGCACAGTTTATCGACACCCAGTTCGGCGAGCATCGCCGCGATGGTCCCGACAGGATCGCCCTGCGGGTAGTCGAAGTAGGTCTCCACCCGGTCGATGCGGGGGTTGGCCGCGACGCGCTCGCGCTCCAGTCGTGGCACCGTCGCCGCGGTCCGATCGGGTGTCACGACGAGCACGGCGGGCCGCTCGGTCTGGATGTGGTGAAAGCCGGTGAGATAGGCCACACC
>UEZF01000147.1_pt1 | contig 10539 bp, 10 predicted proteins | sample 1903571 | NCBI WGS metagenome assembly UEZF01 (sample SAMEA4776352, study PRJEB27445) | saltern metagenome | biome: Hypersaline environment; feature: solar saltern; material: Pellet | place: Spain | collected 2014-08 | depth 0 m | reverse complement strand
CCCCTGCCCACAAGCTGTTCCGGATGAGTGGGGACCTCCAGGTCGAGGAGACGCCGGCCGCCGACCTCGAGGTGGGCGACTCGCTCGTGATGCCCCGGCAGGTCGACGTGGACGTGTCCCGGACGACAGTCGACCCCTACGAACTGCTCCCGGAGGCGCGCACAGTCGAGGACAGCGTCGTCGAGCCCATCCGGACGGCAGTCGAGGAGACGGCGCGTCCGAAGCAGGCACTCGCGGAGGCAGTCGGTGTCTCCCACGACGTGTTGATGAACTACACGCTGGGGCAGACGAACCCGCCGCTGTGGGTCGTCGACGAGCTCTGTGCGGAGTTCGACCTCGACCGCCCGGCAATCGAGCGGGTCGAGGCCGGCAGCAACGGAAAGCCGGTGACGGTTCCGGCAGGCGTCGACGAGCAGTTCGCCGAGCTACTCGGGCTGGTGCTCAGCGACGGCACGCTCACCGAGGGGACCGTACAGTTCCACAGCACCGACCCGGCGTTGCGCGAGCGGTTCGCCGCGGGGGTACTACCTCGGCGGCGGCTCCTTCTCGGACGGGACCGCCGAGATACGCACGGCGAGCGAGGAGATGGCGACCGGGCTGACGTACCTGCTCGGTCGTCTGGGTGTCCTGTTCCGGATTCGCCACCGCGAGGACGAGCACCGGGTCACCGTCTCGGGCGCGGACGAGCTCGCGGGGCTGTCCGAGGCGCTCGCGGATGGACCGGAGCCGGGGGTCGGCACACACGAGAAACTGACCACCATCGCGGGGTATGCGGCTACGACAGACGGGAACACGAACGCCGACACCGTGCCGGTCGGCGCGGAGACGATGGTCGAGATCGCCGAGGCAGCCCGTTACGCCGAGTTCGCAGACGAGGGGCTGAGGACAGACAGCGCCACCGGTCTCGGGGAACAGCCGAGCCGCGAGGCGTTCGAGAGCATCGGCGACATGATCGCGGACGGCGGGCGGGCGGTTGCCGACCGCGCGGACCACGTCGCGGGGATGCTCTCGGACGTGTTTTTCGACCCTATCGTCGACATCGAACGTGTCGAGGGCGAGCAGACCGTCTACGACGTGACAGTGCCGGGAACGCAGAACTTCGTCGGCGGGCACGTCCCGAGCGTGCTCCACAACACGGTCACCCAGCACCAGCTCGCGAAGTGGGCCGACGCGGACATTGTTGTCTACGTCGGCTGTGGCGAGCGGGGCAACGAGATGACCGAGGTGATCGACGACTTCCCCGAACTCGAGGACCCCGTGACGGGCTACCCGCTGATGTCCCGGACCTGTCTCATCGCGAACACCTCGAACATGCCGGTCGCCGCCCGTGAGTCCTGTGTGTACACGGGCATCACAATCGCGGAGTACTTCCGTGACATGGGGTACGACGTGGCGTTGATGGCCGACTCCACCTCGCGGTGGGCCGAGGCGATGCGTGAGATCTCCGCCCGTCTGGAGGAGATGCCGGGCGAGGAGGGGTATCCGGCGTATCTGGCGGCCCGACTGTCGGAGTTCTACGAGCGGGCCGGCTACTTCCGCAACACGAACGGTACAACCGGGTCAGTGTCGGTTATCGGCGCGGTGTCACCGCCTGGAGGGGACTTCTCCGAGCCGGTGACACAGAACACACTGCGCATCGTGAAGTGTTTCTGGGCGCTGGACTCGGATCTTGCCGAGCGGCGTCATTTCCCGTCGATAAACTGGAACGAGTCGTACTCGCTGTACCGCGACCAGCTCGACCCGTACTTCGAGGAGAACGTCTCCGAGGAGTTCCCGGAGCAACGACAGTGGGCGATCGACACGCTCGACGAGGAGGCGGAACTCCAAGAGATCGTCCAGCTGGTCGGAAAGGACGCCCTACCGGAGGACCAGCAGCTCGTGCTCGAGGTGGCGCGCTACCTGAAGGAGGCCTGGCTCCAGCAGGACGCCTTCGACGACACGGACACCTACTGTGAGCCCGAGAAGACCTACCGCATCCTGAAGATCATAAAGCTGTTTAACGACGAGGCGTTCGACGCGCTCGACGCGGGCGTTCCAATCGACGAGATAACCGACATCGACGCCGCGTCACGGCTGACCCGCATCAGGTTCGAGGCGGAGTACAACAGCTACATCGACGACCTGGAGGAGTCAATCACAGCACAGATCCGGGAGCTGTACTGACAATGCAAAAGGAATACAAAACAATAACCGAGATCAGCGGTCCGTTGGTGTTCGCCGAGATAGACGAGCCGGTCGGCTACGACGAGATCGTCGAGATAGAGACACCGTCCGGAGCAATCCGTCGGGGGCAGATTCTGGAGGCCACGAGTGAGTTCGTGGCGATTCAGGTGTTCGAGGGGACCGAGGGGATCGGCAGGAACTCCTCGGTCAGGTTCCTCGGCAACACACTCCAGATGGGGCTCACCGAGAATCTGCTCGGGCGCGTCCTGAGCGGGTCCGGCGACCCGATCGACGACGGGCCAGAGGTAGAGGAGGACAAGAAGGAGCCGATCGTCGGCGCGGCGATGAACCCGTACGCCCGGGAGTACCCGAGCGAGTTCATCCGGACCGGTGTGTCGTCGATCGACGGGATGAACACGCTCATCCGCGGGCAGAAGCTGCCGCTTTTCTCGGCGTCAGGGCTGCCGCACAACGAGCTCGCGCTGCAGATCGCCCGACAGGCGACCGTGCCCGAGGAGGGCGAGGGTGACGACGACACCGAGTTCGCCGTTATCTTCTGTGCGATGGGTATCACACAGGAGGAGGCAAACGAGTTCATAGACGACTTCGGGCGGACCGGCGCGCTGGAGCGGTCTGTGGTGTTCATGAACCTGGCGGACGACCCCGCTGTCGAGCGGATCGTCACGCCGCGACTCGCGCTCACGACCGCGGAGTATCTCGCCTTCGAAAAGGGGTACCACGTGCTGACCATCATGACCGACATGACCAACTACTGCGAGGCGCTGCGCGAGATCGGGGCCGCACGCGAGGAGGTTCCCGGCCGGCGTGGCTACCCGGGGTACATGTACACCGACCTCGCGACGCTGTACGAGCGGGCCGGCCGGATAAAGGGCCAGGAGGGGTCGATAACACAGCTGCCCATCCTGACGATGCCCAGCGAGGACATCACACACCCGATTCCGGATCTGACAGGGTACATCACAGAGGGGCAAATAATCGTCGACGGGTCCCTCAACAGCAAGGGTGTGGAACCACCGATCGACGTGTCACCGTCGCTGTCACGGCTGATGGACGACGGTATCGGTGCAGGGCTGACCCGTGCCGACCACGCCGACACGAAAGACCAGATGTTCGCCGCCTACGCCGAGGGAAAGGACCTGCGTGACCTGGTGAACATCGTCGGCCGCGAGGCGCTCTCGGAGCTCGACAACAGGTATCTGGACTTTGCTGACCGCTTCGAGGAGGAGTTCGTCGACCAGGGGTTCAACACCGACCGCACCATCGAGGAGACGCTCTCGATCGGGTGGAACCTGCTCTCGATGCTCCCGAAGACCGAACTCAACCGCATCGACGAGGAGTTCATCGAGCAGTACTACCGCGAGGACGCCGGCGAGACGGTCGAGGCAACCGCCGACGACTGACGGTGGCTCCGGTTTCGAGGCCTGTTTTTTGAGTCGTCCGGTTCGGTCTGGCCGGTAGCTAGCCGTTCAGAGCGGATCGATTAGGTCCACGAGTGCGGCCTGTGGGTCATCTGCCTTCGCGACACCGCTCGCCAGAAGCACACCGTCTGCACCCAGGTCACCGGCCGCGGCGATATCGGCACCAGTCGAGATGCCGGCCCCGCAGTAGACCGACACGGAGGGGTCGACCGTCTGTGCGGCCTCGACCGCCTCGCGCACCACCTCCGGGTCGGCCTGGCTAACCGGCGTTCCCGTGCCGATGAGTGCCGGCGGTTCAACCGCCACCGCGTCGGGGCCCAGCGCCGTGACGGCGGCCACCTGGTCAGGGTTGTTCGCACAGACGACCGTCCGGAGACCCGCGCGGTCGGCTGCCTCGAGTGCCCCGTCGATATCGGCGAGGCGTAGGCGCCGCTCGGAGTGGTTCAGCAGCGTTCCGCCGGCCCCGGCGTCGGCGACCGCCTCCGCGAGTGCAGTACCCGTGTGGCTACCGCTCGTCACCGGGTCGACGTGCTGTGCCCACGTCCGGACGCCGGTGTCTGCCACCGCCTGCAGGTGGGCTGTCTGCGGCGCAACCGCGACGGTCGCCGCCGGACTGTCGACACGACTCGCCGCCCGGGCCACCGCCACCGGGTCACAGTCGTACGCCTTCAGGTTGACGAGAACAAACATACTCGTCTCTCGCCCGGCACCCATATATCGGTTGTGCCCCGTGACGACTTGGGTCCGAAAGCTTCAATTGTCCTTGCGTGGTATGAGCAGGTACGGCGAGGGGTTCGTGGTCTAGGCTGGTTATGACACCTCCTTGACATGGAGGAGGCCGGCAGTTCAAATCTGCCCGAACCCACTTTTGCCGCTCTCTCACGGTATTTGCCAGACAGCAGCAGTGTCATGACCGCGTCCTGTTATATTGTGAGCGACGTGGGTGGCGAATTTCAGCCATCCTCCGCACGCTTACCCCGGTGGACCGTCGCCATGGCGTACTCACGATGTATTTGAACGCGGAGAAAAATAGTTCTTCCGACCATTCGCACCACCATGGCGCGCTCCACGGAGATAGCGCTATTCAATCAAACGAATCTGGCGACGATTTGGAGGGTGAAACCTGTGCTAAGGAGAAGAAATCCTATACCTCGGATGAGGGCCTGCTGTCGGTCAAGGCTTGATTGAAATTGTTTCTTTACCACGCGATAGTCCACATCAAGTCCGAGGTCCTCCCCGAGCGCCACCTGTTCGCTCTCATCGTTTGGGTCTGTAAATAAGAATACAGCCTCGAAACCGTACCGTGAGGCTTCGGACTGTCCCACCCTCATAGCCCACACACTATCAGGAAATTCAACATCGTATTTTTGTTCAAGCACCGTCTGGAGAGCCTCATATCCGATTTCCCCTGTCTTGACTCCTGTAGTTTCCATTTTTTCAAGTCCTCTCCTTATTACTGCTGTCCACAATACAAGTCTAATTCTCGGAATATCTGGCAGGGCAATCACAGCGGCCCCAATAACATCTAGAACCAACCCTCCCGTAGCGAGCAATGTAGGGAGTGTTACCATATTTTTATATATAAGGCCAGTCTCTTACAACTGTATTGGTTCGTTAGACTCGCTTTTTCCCCTCATTCACCTCTGTAATAAGAGTAGTCGCAGAGTCAAGTGTGGGTTCCATTCGTTCCATCACCTGCTCTGTTTTGAAGCGGCTCTCTTGTCGTCCAATACCTTCACCTGCTGGCAGTCAGAAACCAGACTTTCAGCGACTTCTAATATCTCCTCGTCAATTCTATCAGGCGCTTCTGAGACATGAGATGCCAATTTCGTATGTATGCCAGCGCGGGTGGCCCGAACGTATCGTACCACCCTCTCAGGTCCTCTTTTACAAACTGTCTCGGAGAATGCCCCGGGGCTTGACCCCGGGGTTGAATCCGATAGGCAGGGATACAAACCATTAAGTAAACATATTACTAACAAAGAGACAGCGATGGAGTACAGTCACCGCTACCCTGCATACCCGACACAACAGGTAGCGGTTGAGTTGGAACGCCGCATCGATATTCATCGCCAGGCGTACAACTACACCCTGTACGAGTACGAGAACGTGGATGCCGATAACACCGGTTCCGCGTACAAACACCACTACCGACTTCCCGGCTGGAAAGACGAGTTCCCCGTCTTCTCGGAAGTCAACTCGAAGGCTCTACAACGAACCGTCACACGGTTCTATCAAAACCTTACAGCACTCTCCGAACAGAAACAGAACGGGAACAAAGTGGGGAAACTCAAGTGGAAGTCACCACGAGAGTTCCAGAGTATGACGTTTTCGCAGTCCGGCTTCGAACTCAAAAATACGAGTGGCCGACACGCGACACTTTGGCTCTCCAAAATTGGTGACATCAAAATCAGCTACCACCGCGACATCCCCAACGAACCGGACATCAAAGAAGTCACTATAAAAAAGGAAACAACTGGTGACTGGTTCGTTTCATTCGGCCTCGAAACCGACGATGGTGCTCTTCCAGAAAAGCCTGAAGTAGACTCATTAGATGCGAGTAACAATGTGGGCATTGATCTCGGCATCCTCAACTACGTCCATACCAGTGACGGAATGACAGTTGAGTGGCTCAACCTTGATGACGAGTACGACAAACTGCGCCGTGAACAACGTAAATTATCGCGGAAAGAGAAAGGGTCGAACAACTGGGAGGAACAACGAGAGGAAGTTGCGAAAATTAAGCGCCACATCAAGCGGAAAGTTGAATATTTCCAACATAAGCTAACGACGTGGCTGGTCCGTGAGTACGATGCCGTGTTCGTGGAAGATTTGGATCTAAAAGAGATGCTGGAAGATTCCCATAACGCTCGGAACAAGCAGGATGCAGCGTGGCGGCAGTTCATCACGTTGCTGGAATACAAGGCCGAATTATACGGAACGCACGTCGTGCAGGTTGAACCAGAAGGGACAACCAAAGAGTGTGCGTCGTGTGGTGTGGAAACAGTGAAGCCACTCTGGGTACGGGAACATTCATGTCCAAGTTGTGGATTCGAAACAGGAAGAGATTGTAACGCGTCGCTGAACGCACTGCAACGCGGCTTTCAGGAGTTAGGGATGGAATGGCCCGAATCAACGCCTGTGGAGCCTGCGCTCCCTACGGATACCGATGACTTTCGAGAGGTGTCTGCAAAGCGCGTCATTGAAACAGGAAGCCTCGGGGCTTGACCCCAAGGCAGTTCACCGTCGACAGCTAATGTTGGATGAATGCGCGATAGGCTCTGTATCCTCTCCGTCCACGGCACCGGCGACTCGTCGGCTGTCGATGCCGAGCGACTGGCGGCCGCGAATCCGGCGTTCGTCGTTGAGACGGCACACGGTGTCGGCGAGGCGGTTGACCGGCTCACCCACTACGAGGCGGAGGCCCCACCCTCAAGGAGTGTAGGGCTTCCGATGCTCAATCGGAAGCACAACCGAGTAGGGTGGGGAGGAAGCCGACAGCATCCCACAGTAACCCACGCACAGAGCCAGCCCTGACACCCCAACCGCAGCCTTTACAATCTATCAAACCAACATATTATTTATGGTGGAAGCGAACCGAACTGTCGTGATCCCCCTCAGCGTCCCAGAGGAATCACGGTCCGACTTCCACCAGACAATCGTGCCGTATGCCTACTGCCAGCAGGAAGCAGTTGATCACTGCTGGCCAGAGACACCGAAACAGCCAGACGACCTGCAAACGAGCAAGCAGGCTGCCGAAGACGCACTCTACGACCGACTTCGAGACGACACCAACGAACACCTCCACTCGAATCTCGTCCAGAAAGCCATCAAAGACGCGACCAGCGCGATTTCCGCGTGCAAAACCAGTTGGGAGAACGGCGACCGTACCAGCAAACCTGATTTCGACGACCGTGAGCGGGCTGGCTACACGATGACCTACGACAACCGAGCCGCCACCTACGGTCGGTACGAGGCGACGTTCTCGACACTCAACGGCACCGTGACCTGCCGATACGAACTGCCAGCAGAACTCGAAGGCACGCCGTATGGTGAGTATCTGCTGGACAGACGGTGGTCGTTTTCCACCAGCAAGCTCGTCTTTGACGGCGAACGGTTCTGGCTCCACGCAGTGATGCACCGCCAGTTCGGAGATGACCCAGTGTATGCACCGCAAGCCGGCGAGTCAAGTTCAGACACGCCAGCGGACACTCATCGTGTTCTTGGCGTGGACTTGAACGTCGATGGGGCAACCGCGGTGACTTGGTTCGTGCCACCCACGTTGCCTTCGAGAACTTGACGCGGATTCGGAAGCGCATCTCGAATCTGCCCAAGTTCCAGCAATGGCTGTTCAAGAAGGTTCGCAAATACACCGAGTACAAGCTGGACCGATACGGTGTAACTGTGGATACAACGAATCCTGAGTACACGAGTCAGGGCTGTAGCCGCACCGACTGTGACTGTCTGGACGAAGACAATCGTGACGGCAAGCAGTTTGAGTGTCTGGCGTGTAGCTACACGGTGAATGCCGATTACAATGCAGCAAAGAACATCGGATTCCGGTATCTCAGCGAGGACCTATCCAGCCCGGCGGGCCGCACGTGTTCGTCCGGGCAGGTCACGAGTCAACTGGCCTTGATGTCGGGGACACTCTCACCAACCGGCACCTTTGCCGAACACGAGTGGGTGTCCACCGACAAGCCCCATCTGCTCACGGGCGCGTAGCGCCCGTTCGCATGGTCCGTGGGGCCTCCGGTCCCACGCGACCCTCAACAAGCGAGTGGCAGTTCATCTGCCCGAGCGCAGTAGGGTGGGGTTGTTGACTGGACAGTGCACTCGCCGAACTGGTAGGGACCCTGCTTGGAGACGCCACGAGCGACCAGCCGAGCGTGAGGATCACACTCACCGGGGGAGGGGGTGAGACGCCCGTGGTGCAGATTGGAGCAACCGGCTGTGAGCTCTCGGCAGCCGAACGAGAGGTGCTGACGGGTGAGGCCGATATCGACCAGATACAACACGCGCAGGGGCTCGGTGTGTGGTACGTATACTGGCAGGTCTGGTACTCCGGTGGGGAGATCAGTGTGTCCGGCGACGGCGACCAGATCGAGCTGTTGGTGCCTCCGGTCTGATAGTGATTAGTGCGACTGTTTACCGGTGCGACCGCACGCAGTCGTGCGGTCGATACCAGAACGACTCGAAGTAATCACTATGAGAGTCCGACCGTGAGTCGAGCCGTTCACCGCTCGCGCTCGGGCCAGTGACCGTACGCGAGGTCGCGCTGGACCGCGTTTGCACCCTCGTAGATGGAGGGGTACTTCGCGTCACGGTAGGCACGGTTCGCGCGGGTCTCCTCGCGAAGTCCCTCACCGCCGTGGAGTTGAACCGCAGTCTGTGCGATGTCCTCGGCGGCGCGGGTGGCGTGGCTCTTTGCCAGACTCGCCCAGAACGCCGGGCTGTCACCGGCCATCACGTGCTCGCAGGCCTCCCACGTGAGCGCCCGGGCAGCCTCGAACTGCTCGCGACTCTCGATGAGTCGGTGTCGCACGGTCTGTTTGTCCGCGACAGGCTCGTCGTACAGCTCCCTGTCGTGGACGTACTCCCAGGCGGCCTCGAGCGCCGAGGCCGCGAGCCCGATACCGTGGCCCGCAACCGCGATGCGGCCGTAGTTGAAAAATGAGGCGAGGTTGTAGAACCCGTTGCCTTCCGCGCCGAGACGGTTCGCGGCCGGCACACGGACCCCGTCGAAGTTGATGCGGGCCTGTTGTGAGGCGCGCAGCCCCATCTTCCCGGTTATCCCCTCCGGTTTGTAGCCGTCCAACTCCGTCGGCACCACGAACAGCGAGTAGCCGTCGTGTCCGGGTTCGCCGGTCTGGGCGTAGACGACGATCCAGTCGGCGTCGACACCGTTGCTCGTCCAGTACTTCTCGCCGTCGATGACGTACTCGTCACCCTCGCGCCGGGCGGTCGTCGTCATCCCGGCGAGATCCGAGCCACCGGACGGCTCCGTCGCCGCCATCCCGGTTATAACATCGCCGGCTGCAACCGGCGGGAGCCACTCTGCCTTTTGTTCCTCGGACCCGGTCATCGCGACCACCTTCGCGCCGAAATCGACCAACTGAAGCGCGAGCCCGATACCGCCGTCACCCCGGAACCACTCCTCGACGACTGCGAGTCGGTGGGCGAGCGTCCAACCCGCACCACCGTACTCCTCGGGAAGGTAGTTCCCGGCGAGTCCTGCGGCCTGTGCCTTCCGGATTATGTCGCGCGGGTACTCCCCGGTGGCGTCGTGTTCAGCACTGTTCGGTCGCACGTGCTCGTCTGCGAACTCGCTGGCGGCCGCCTTTACTTCCCGGGCGCTCTCCGGGACCGGCGACGATGACAGGAGATTCATACGGCTATCTTGTACCGAACGTATTTCAGGACTTGGAATTGGCACGAGGACCGCGGCGCGAACAGCCCCCGGTGTCGGGCGTACTCGGCTGGTCGCCCGTCTCCCGGAGAGCCTGGCCAGTTCACGCTGAGACCGTTCGGTCTGTCCGTCGAATCGTGGCCCTGACACGAGCGTCAGAATCTTATGAGCGAGTCTCGAACATATACCTGTATGGGAGATTCGTCGTGGTCCCGGCGCGACATCCTGAAAAGCGTCGGGGCAGGTGTTCTCGGAATCGGGGTCGGTGCGGCGGTGTACCACCGGATGGACGAGTACATAATCGGAACAAAATCGGAGGGGGGTGCCGCCGCGGCGGCGTCGGTGGCAGAGAGCGGGCACGCCGAGATCGACCTCAACGAGCACACGTCGACAAAGCTGGTCTGTGGTGTGTTCTCGGGGGCACGCAGCGATTCGTTGGCCTCCCGCGACGATGTCGCCTTTGTCCAGCGCGACCGGAGACTGACACACGTCTCCGACTCGCACGCGGGGTCGGGGTCGGTGGGGACA
>UEZF01000054.1_pt1 | contig 10641 bp, 9 predicted proteins | sample 1903571 | NCBI WGS metagenome assembly UEZF01 (sample SAMEA4776352, study PRJEB27445) | saltern metagenome | biome: Hypersaline environment; feature: solar saltern; material: Pellet | place: Spain | collected 2014-08 | depth 0 m | reverse complement strand
CGTCGAGGACAAGCGAAAGGGCCGGTTCGACCGCGAGCGCGCCGAGGAGGAGTTCGGTATCCCGCCGGGGCCGAAGTACTCACGGCTTCACGCGGGCGAACCGGTCGAACACGAGGGGCGAATCGTCGACCCCGAGTCGGTTGTCGGTCCACCCCGGCCCGGCCGGCGGTTCGTCTACACCGGTGACACGCGACCGACAGACGCGACAGTCGCGGCCGCCGAGGGCGCCGACCTGTTGGTCCACGACGGGACCTTCGCCGAGGACCACGGCAAGCGTGCGCGGAAGACCGGCCACTCGACGGCCCGCGGGGCGGCGGCTGTCGCCCGCGAGGCCGGGGTGCGCAAACTCGCGCTCGTGCATATCTCCACGCGCTACGCCGGTCGCGGCGGTCTGCTCGCCGACGAAGCCCGTGAGGTGTTCCCGGAGACAGTCGTCCCACGGGACGGTGCAACCGCCGAGGTCCCGTTTCCCGACGGCGACCAACCGGTCAGGGTCGAGCAGCCACAGGGTTAAGTTCACCCTCTGCGAAAGATAGATGATGATCGACAAGGGTGAACAGGCGCCATCGTTCGAACTCCCCGCAGTCGTCGGCGGACGACCGGCGCGGGTCTCGCTCGATGACGTGCTCGGGGAGTCGATTGTCGTGCTCGCGTTCTATCCGGCCGATTTCAATCCCTCCTGTACGGACAGGTCGACGGATCTCGACGAGTTCGACGTGTTCCGGATGCAGTCCGACGCCGCCATCCTGGCGGTCTCCGGGGACAGCATCTACAGCCACCGTGCGTTCGCCAAGAGCCATGACCTCCATCTCCCCCTGCTCGCGGATATCCGTGGAGAGGTGGCGGCGGCCTACGGCGTCGAATCCGGGGACACCCGGTACCCGACCCAGCGAGCGGTGGTCGTCATCGACCTCGAGGGGCGGGTCACCTACACCTGGGTGGCGGACAACATCGAGGAGCGGCCGGATATCGACGCGGTCCAGCAGGCGTTTGCCGCCGTCGGCGACGCCGAGTTCGCGGAGACACAGTACAGGGAGGCGTGTACACGATACAGCGAGGGTCGTGACGCGTTTGTCGAGGGGATGCGCGCGTACCGGAACCGGGACTGGGTGCTCGCCAGCGGCGAGTTCGAGACAGCCGCCGAGACACTGGAGGTGGCCCGCGACGGGTTCAGACGGTCGGCCCGGTTCAGCGAGGACGAGGCGGTGACACCGTCCTTCGAGCGGGGGTTGCGTGTCGCCGAGGAGCTCGACCGTGCGGTCGATCTGCTCGGGGACGCCGCCGGCGCACACGCGAGCGGCGACGGCCAGCGTGGGAGGACACTCCGCGGGGAGGCCGAGGATGTCGTCGAGAGGCTGCGCGAACTCGGCCCGCCGCCGGACCCTGACGACCTCCCAGCCGACCTCGGCGACACGGCCACCACCGGTGAAGGGCTATCCATACTCGATGCCGCGTCCGGTCGCTCCGAAGCCGACGTTCCGGTCGCCGCGACAGACCCCGGGGCCGCGGTCGACAACCAGTCACAGTCCGAGAACGGCGATATCGACGAGGAAGAGCTCGAGGCGCTCACCGCGGAGATAGAGACACAGGAGCTCTCGAACGGCGACAGCGGGTGACCGGACTCCGGCGGGTCAGACTCGACTGCCGGGGGTCACCCCTTCCGGCCGGCCCCGACAGCGGCCTCACCAACCGGTTCGTGACCCTCGATGCGCTCCTGACCGCCCATGTACGGGCGCAGTGCCTCCGGCACGGTGACCGTTCCGTCGGGGTTCTGGTAGTACTCGAGGATGGCGACCATCACGCGGGGGAGTGCCAGACCAGAGGCGTTCAGAGTGTGGAGGTACTCGGCGGACTCGTGGCGCTCGGGACGGTAGCGCAGACCGATGCGCCGTGCCTGGAACGCCTCGAAGTTAGAGGCGCTTGACACCTCGAGCCAGCGACCTCCCTGTTCGGGACCGTCGGACATGTTGTTCGCCGGCGCCCAGACCTCCAGGTCGTAGGTCCTCGCCGACGCGAACGTGAGGTCACCGCCACACAGCAGCGACACCCGGTACGGGAGTTCGAGCCGGTCGAGCACCGCCGCCGCCTCGTCGACCAGCCCTGTCAGGCGCTCGTCGCTCTCCGCCGGTTCGACGAAGTTCACGAGTTCGACCTTGTTGAACTGGTGGACCCGGACCATCCCACGCGTCTCGGTGCCGTGTTCGCCCGCCTCTCGGCGGAAGTTGGGGGTGTAGGCCTGGTGTTTCAGCGGCAACTCGTCGCGCAGTAGGATGTCGTCGGCGTACATGTTCGTCACCGGCACCTCGGCGGTCGGGCAGAGCCACAGGTCGTCGTCCTCGTACGGCTCGTCGTTGTGGCCGCCGACACGGTAGGCGTCGTCCGCGAATTTGGGTAGTTGCCCGGTGCCGGTCATCGACTCACTTGTCACCGGGATCGGCGGGAACAGCTCGCGGTACCCCTGTTCACGATGGATATCCCGCATGAACTGGACGAGCGCATGCTCCATGCGCGCCCCGTCGCCTTTCAGGAAATAGAACCCACCACCGGAGACGGTCACACCGCGCTCGAAATCCAGAATCTCCAGACGTTCGCCCAGGTCGTAGTGTGGAACCACCTCCTCCGGCAGTTCGCGCAGCGAGTCGAACCCGACCCGCCGGACCTCCTCGTTGTCCGATTCGTCCTCGCCGGGCGGGACCGCCTCCTGTGGCACGTTCGGCACCGCGAGCAGCAGCTGTTCAAGCCTTTCTTCGAGCTCGTCGGCGCGTGCCTCTATCTCCTCGATCTCGGCTTTGAGCGCCTGTGACTGCTCGATCGCCGCCTCGGCGGCCTCGTCGTCGCCGGCCTGTTTCAACTCGCCGATGCGGCTGCTTATCTCGTTGCGCTCGTGGCGCAGGTCGTCACCACGGGATTTCAGCTCGCGCCACTCGGCGTCTGTCTCGAGTATCCCATCGACATCGACGCTCTCGGTACCGCGCAACGCGAGCCCCGCTCTCACCTCGTCCGGGTGCTCGCGAACGAACTGCCGGCTGAGCATACTCACGCTTCGACGGGTGTCCGCAAAACCGTGTCGCTCTCGTACTGGCGGCGAACATCTGATAGTGATTAGTGCGACTGTTTACCGGTGCGACCGCACGCAGTCGTGCGGTCGATACCGGAACGACTCGAAGTAATCACTATGAGGCTGTTCGCTCGCCGGTAAAACAGGGTTTCCGCGTCGTCCGGGCCGCTCGTAACGGGACATTCGTCCCGTTCCTCGCGGCCCTCCGTATCTGCGGAGTGGACGTTCAATTCATACGGTCGTGCGTACTATCGCGAGGAGCGTCCAAGATGTGAAAGCACACGATGACGAACTCTTTGCCGAAGATTGAAGGGCTGGGTTTTCTACCGATGTCGGATGACCGTTATATTCCGACGTATTATCACGTAAACATAATTTACAATTCCTTCAGGTTTCCGAGTAGGTTCTCTCCTAGAGTATATGACCTGCCGTAGTTTGGTTGAAGCTCCAAGCCAGATTGGCTGACAGCTCCTGAAATGATAACGACATTCGAGTGAGAAAAAGCAACCAAAGCCCACGTCTCATTAAACACTCCCCGTTCGCCACCGTCTCCAAGATTAACAGATTCCTCACCGACAAAATTCGAGTTTGTATAGTCCTCTACGCTTTCCTCTGCAACCCTACTATCCTCAAAAATTCCAATACCTGCCAAAACAGCTTCATTTCCGTCCTCACTCTGGAAGTATTTTAGAGTGGATGACACCGGTTCCGGTCCGTCGTCCTCTCCAAATTCATCATCATCAGTATCATCAGGCTCAAATTCCTCCCACTCATTATGAAGATAGTCAAGAGTGATCATAGCCTGCTCATCGTCTCCTTCTCTATACTGAGGCCCGTCTTCCAAATATTCATTAACACGAGAGCAACCCGCAAGAGAGATTACCGCCCCGACAGACGTTAATTACAGCAAAGTACGCCGACTGACATCCACGTCCTTCATACGAGCTGATACGGAAGCGGGTTGGTATAAATGTTTCCATGATTAATCAAAAATTGCTCTATTGAAAGTGGAAGACGGCGAGGTAATGGGGGCGAGAAAGCCCCCAGTTGCTTGGCTCGGGGGCTTCGCTGCGGTCCTTTCGTCAGCCGCCGTCGCCGAGCAACTGACCCCTTTCATCCACCCAGACGGGCCTCACACCTCCCCAGCCGTCTGCGGTGCTCGGCGTTGCCTGCGCTCCTCGCACCCCGCGCGCATTTCCCCGCGCGCCACCGTACTGCAACGTGGGAAATTGTACTGCTGTACCGCATTTTCAATAGAGCACAAAAGATCAGGCCTGCCGTGCAATCTGTTGGTTGAACTATTGGAATGGGATCAAAGATCCCGCTCTATATCCTCTCGACCCACTGCCGCGGCAAATTTTTGATCGCGTCGCAAGGCGGTCTAGATTTTGCTTGGCGACCTGAAGGACCCTCACATCGTGGCGGCCTACCTGTGACGAGGTCGACATGCTGGTCACGAGCAACACGCAGGATTTCCCTCACGACGACTGCGAGACGGTCGTGACACCCCGTTGCTTTCTCGACCAGTTCGCTCCGTCGGGGAGTGGCTGAACGAGCGTATTCCGGTCATGGAGTCGGGGAGCGGTGGTCATATCCCCGCCCTACACACGCCGGAGAGCCTTTTCACGCTCCGCACCCTACTGTGCGTATGCCAGTCACAGACGACGCCGAACTCCGCGAGATACTCGCCCACGACCGCATCGCCGTCGTCGGCTGTTCGGGTACACCCGGAAAGGCTGCCCACGACGTGCCCCGGTATCTCGACCGCCAGGGGTACGAGGTGGTGCCGGTCAACCCATACGCCGACGAGATACTCGGTCGGGAGAGCCACGACTCGCTGTCGGCGGTCCCTGGCGCGGTCGATATCGTCGACGTGTTCCGGCCGAGCGAGGAGGTCGCGGGCATCGTTGAGGAGGCACTCGACAGCGGCGAGGCGGCGGCAATCTGGCTCCAGCTGGGTATCCACGACGACGATGCTGTCGAGCGTGCCGAAACAGCCGGCCGACAGGTCGTGCAGGAGATGTGTATGAAAACGACACACCGGCGACTGGTGAGGTAGCAGTCGACCCGCAGAATCGTGGGCTCGCCTCTCTCCGTCGCCAGGTCACTTCACGAGCGTCGTACCGTCGAAGTTCCCGCGGTCGTAGTTCACGTCCATCAGCGAGAGCAGTGTCGGGGCGACATCGTAGAGGTCGGCGCCCTCGAGGCGGGCGCTCTCGTCGTCGACGTACAGAGAGGAGTTGTCAAACGTGTGCATGCCGTTGCGCGGACTGTCGGAGAATATCTCCGATGTTGCCTCGAATCCGGCCTTCAGGTCGAACCCGTTCTCCGGGATGGCAACGAGATCCGGCGCGATCTCGGTGTGGCCGCCGCGGAACGCGTCCTCGCGGGTGACGACCCGCTTGATTACGGGTTCGCCGTCCGGCCCCTCCATCGCCTCTATCTCCCCGGCGAGTTCGGTCCGCACCGACTCGTACTCCGCCTCGGGGACACTCCCGCGTGGCTCTCGACCCTCGAGATTGATGTAGAACCGGCCGGGACCCAGCGAGTACGCCCGTGTCTCCTCCGCGAGGTCACCGAGTTCGGAGGGGTCCTCCTGCAGGGAGAGCCAACCCCGCTTCCGGAGCCAGGCGTTGCAGTCCACATCGTAATCGAGTGTGGTGAACCCATGGTCGGAGGCGACCACGAGCGTCACGTCGTCCGGGAGCATCCGCCGGATCTCGCCGATGTACCCGTCGACTGTCCGGTAGAACTCCAGAAACTCCTCGCGGTAGGGGCCGTCGCGCTCGTAGTCCTCGAACAGAAAGTGGTTCACCCGGTCGGTCGTCATGTAAACCCCGAAAAACATGTCCCAGTCGTCCTGTTCGATGTAGTGAGTGAACGCCTCATGACGTTTCTCGACTGTAGCGTGTGCGTCGGCGACGAACTCGGACCTGTCGTCGCTGTGACCGAGTTTCGCGTTCACGTCGAGTCGGTAGTTTATCCCCTCGAGATACTCGCGTATCTCCTCGGGGTATGCCGCCTCACTGACACCCGGGGAGAGAAAACTGGAGACCATCCGCTGGATACCGCGCTCGGGCGGGAACGTGACGGGGACGTTCATTACTGTTGCCTCGCGTCCACTCTCCTGGACACGGTTCCAGATGCGCTCGGCCTGGACATCCCGACCCATTGGGACGTACGTGTCGTAGGAGCCGGTTTCGCGGTCCTGGAAGCCGTAGACACCCGTCTCGCCAGGGTTGACACCCGTCGTGAGCGCAGGCCAGCAGGCACTCGACTCCGGCGGCACGATGCTGTCCATTGGACCCCCTGCACCCTCCGCTTCCAGCGCCGCGATATGCTCGAACTCCCCGGGGTTGTCCGCGAGCAGACTGTACGGCACACCGTCGATACCGATGAACGCGACTCGTGGCCCTCCGTCACCTCGAATCCGGTCGAGCAGACCCATAGGTGAGGTTCTGTCGTCAGACACAAGAAGGTTCTTTTATCGGCATTCCACGTGCGACATCTCGCCGCCGTCCCCGGACTCCTCGCTGTCACACGTCGAGTGTGGGCAGGTCGGCATCGACACCGGAGTGGTAGCTGGCAGCTTTGGTCGTGTTGTACAGCAGCATGGCGCGGGTCATCGGGCCGACACCGCCCGGAACGGGTGTGATCGCACCGGCCACCTCGCGTGCGCTCTCGAACTCGACATCGCCGACGAGTTGGCTCTCACCGTCGCGCTCGACGCGGTTGATACCGACATCAACAACGACAGCACCCTCCTGTATCATCGACCCGTCGACCAGTTCCGGCACACCCGCGGCGGCGACGAGGATGTCGGCCTGTCGGGTCTTCGCGGCGAGGTCGTCGGTGTGGGAGTGACAGACCGTCGTGGTGGCGTTGCCGCCGGGGCCGCGCCCAAACAGCAGATTCGCCATCGGTTTGCCGACGATGCGCGAGCGGCCGATCACGACCGCGTGCTTGCCGGCGGTGTCGACACCGGTCACCGCGAGCATACGCTGGATACCGTGGGGTGTACAGGGTTTGTACCGGGGGTAGCCCGCGACCAGGCGACCGACGTTCTCCGGGTGGAACCCGTCGACGTCCTTTCGCGGGTCGATCCGCTCGATTACATCACGGTAGTCGACACGGTCGGGCACCGGCGACTGGACGAGCACCCCGTCGACCGAGTCGTCCCCGTTCAGGTCGTCGATCGTCTCGAACAGTTCTCCGGCGGAAGCGTCGGTGTCGAGTCGGATGTCCCGGGCTCCGATGCCGAGTTCCTCGCAGTCGTCCTGTTTCATCGCGATGTAGGTCTCGCTCGCGGGGTCAGGGCTCATGAGCACCGTCGCGAGCGTCGGGCGGTGACCCGCGTCGGCGAGGGTCTCGACCGCACCCGCGAGGTCGTCTCTGGTCGCTGCCGCGACCGCGTCCCCGTCGATAATGTCGGTCACAGATAGAGAGGCGGTACCGATGGGCTTGAATATCCCGGAATCGAGTCGCGACATCTCACACGCCCGGTTGGTGGCACGCGGACCAGAACCGCACGCTTTTGCGCCCGGCACCGCTTCTCTCCGGTATGAGCGCAACACTCGACCACACGATGATGCGTGTCGAGGAGCTGGAGGCGTCACTGGACTGGTACACCGACCACCTCGGCTACGAGGAGGTCAGTCGCTGGGAGGCGGACACGTTCACGAACGTCTTCCTGCAGGCGCCCGGTGCCCACGAGGAGGCCGCGGCACTCGAACTCACGTACAACCACGACGGCCGCTCGTACACGATGGGTGATGCCTGGGGCCACATCGCCGTCCGTGTCGAGGATGTCTACGACGCCTACGAGGAGCTGATGGCACAGGGTGTCGAGGACTACCGGGATCCGGACTCCTGCGGCGGTTCCTACGCGTTCGTGAAAGACCCCGATGGCCACGAGGTGGAGATCGTCGAGCGCGACTACGGCACGCGGTACAGTCTCGACCACACGATGGTCCGCGTCGAGGACGCCGAGGCGGCGATCGGCTGGTACGCCCGGACACTCGGCTACGACCTGGTGGCCCGGTCCGAACTCGACACGTTCGCGCTGTATTTCATGCAACCCGGCGACACAGCCCCCGAGGCGATGACCGTCGAGTTGACCTACAACTACGACGGCCGCTCCTACGAGGTCGGCGACGCGTGGGGCCACCTCGCGGTGCGGGCCGACGACCTGCAGGCGTTTTGGGGGCAGTTGATGGACCGTCACGCCGAGGACTACCGGGACCCCGAGAGCTGCGGGAACCGGTACGCGTTCACGAAGGACACCGAAGGCCGCGAGATCGAAATCGTCACGCGGTAGCATGACACGGGCACTCGTCATCGGTGGGACCCGCTTCATCGGTCGCCACCTCGTGACCGAACTGCTGGACTCGGGCTACGAGGTGACGCTGCTCAACCGCGGCAACCACGAGAACCCCTTTGATGAACACCCCGATGTCGAGCAGTTCCGGGGCGACCGGACTAGCGGTGCCACGCTCGACCAGGCAGCCGAGACCGTCGAGCCGTCGGTGGTCGTCGACTGTGTGGCCTACTACCCGGGCGAGGTTCGGATGTCTACCCGTGCGTTCAGCGATGTCGACGCCTACGTCTACATCTCCAGCGGGTCCGCGTACGATCCGGACCGCATCCCGAAGCGGGAGGACGAGACGCCGCTGGAGCCGTGCACCGACGAACAGGCCGTCGACGACAGTCACGCGACCTACGGCGCGCGAAAGGCCGAGGGCGACCGCGCGGTGTTCGAGGCCGCCGAGGCGGGTGTCCGGGCGATGAGTGTTCGCCCGACCATCGTCTACGGACAGTACGACTACACCGGCCGGTTCGACTACTGGGTCGACCGCGTCCGCGAGCGCGACCGCGTGCTCGTGCCCGGTGATGGCACCAACATCCACCACCTGGTCGCCGTCGAGAACGTCGCCCGTGCCATCCGACTCGTCGCCGAGGAAGGGGTCGCGGGCGAGGCGTACAACGTCGGCGACCACGAGGTGCTCACGCTCGGTGGTGTCGTCGAGACAATCGCGGACGCGCTCGACCGCGACGTGGAGTCTGTGACCGTTGGCGGGCGCGAACTGCGCCGGCTCTCCGACGGGGCGCTGTCGCCGACGGCGTTTCCCCTGTACAACCCGACACCGCACATCCTCTCGACTGAGAAACTCGCGGCGCTGGGCTGGGAGCCGCTGTCACCGGCGGCGGCGATCGAGCGAGCGGTCGAGTGGCAGGGTGACCCCGAGCGCGACCCCGGCCCGGACTCGGCCGCGACCCGGCAGGTGCTCGACAGGCTCAGATGAGCCCCCGACAGTCGGCTCCCGGTATCTGACCACCGATCTGTGCGCCGGGCGGTTCGCGGAACCACGGAAACTCACCGGTGGTGTCGTCGTCAAGGTACTCCCGATGGTGAGGACACTCGCTGGCGTCGGCGTCGTACCCTCCGAGGGTCCGACGAGCGTCTCGTCGTCGAACAACAGGGCGAACGGTTTGGGTGTCGGCCCGCGAGTTCGCAACAACAGGAGACAGCACGCTGTCGCGGCCACACCCGGTCAGTCGGACCCGCTCCCGACCTGTTTGTCGGAGCTGTCGACAGCAAAGGGGAGCGTCCGCTGGAGCCACCGGGCACGGGGGTCGTCGTCGAGCTGTTCGGCGAGGACCGGCAGCGCCAGCACGAACCCGACGGCTGCCGCGGAGAGAGCGGCTCTGATTACGCTTGATATCGGCGAGTCTCCCCCGACCGCGGCGAGCTCGACTGCGAGGAGTGTACCGGCAAGAACGACGGCGAGTAGCACGGTGACCACGGCGAGCACACAGAGCAACACCGCACCACCGGAGGGGTCGGGCCGGTGGTCCCGGAGGAGCTCCCAGACGGCCAGTCCGCCGGTTGCCGTGCCGACAGACGCGGCGGTGTGAGTCCCGGAGCCGAGCGGCGCAGCCAGGACTGCCCCGGCGAGTGCGAGCAGGAAGACGAGCGAGACGGGGCGCCGGCCACGGGTCAGGAGTCGACGACCGACCCACACCAGACCCAGACCGAGGGCGACACCGAGCACCGCGTCACCGACGTAGTGGACACCGATGACCACCCGCGAGAACGCGACAGCGACGATGACGACAGCCGCCACGAGAGAGCGCCGACGCCGTGTCCCGATGTCGGCGAGTGCCGCGAGTCCGCCGTAGACGGCGGCCGCCCCCATCGCGTGTCCGCTTGGCGTGCTGAACCCGTCGTAGCTCGCCGGGGCGAAGGTGAGCGGGTCACCCGCCGCCCGGGCGGCGTACAGCGGCCGCTGGACGTCGAGCACCCCCTTTAGACCGGTGTTCAGTGTCAGCGCCGCCACCGCGACGGCCACTACCAGCCCGACGAGATAGTCTACGCGGAGGGGCCGTTCCTACGGATGGTCACCGAGGACCTGGTTATTGACGTGCCCTGGAGCCGGGTCGTGGAGGTACGGCGTGACTAGTCGCACGGTCCCAAACTGGTCGCACGACGGACAGTACCACTCCTCGTGGAACTTCCCGGTGTCCGGGTCCCGCTCGGTATCCGCGACCTCCATGTCACCCCCGCACTCGGCGCAGACCTCCGG
>UEZF01000053.1_pt1 | contig 10666 bp, 16 predicted proteins | sample 1903571 | NCBI WGS metagenome assembly UEZF01 (sample SAMEA4776352, study PRJEB27445) | saltern metagenome | biome: Hypersaline environment; feature: solar saltern; material: Pellet | place: Spain | collected 2014-08 | depth 0 m | reverse complement strand
GTCGGCGGCCTCGTCACGGACGTTGTCTCCGAGTTCACCAGCCTTGCGAGCGACGTACTAAACGCGACCACCGGCCTCGTCACAGACGTTGTGAGCGCCTACACGAACCTTGTCTCGGGTGTCGTGGGCACGGTCGCCGGCTTAGTGAATGATGTTGTCAAGAAGTTCTCCTCCCTCGCCTCGAGCGTCGTGAGCAAGGTGTCTGGGTTGGTGGGTAGTGTCGTCAGTGAGTTTGCCTCGCTCTCTTCTGGGATTGTGGGCGAGGTCGCGGACGCGGCATCGGGCGTCGTGAGCGCGTTCAAGAGCCTGGTTAGCGATATTGTCAGAACGCTGGCGAACGGGTTGAGTCGTGTCACGTCGGCGGCTGGGAAACTCGCCTCATCTGTTGTCGACGAACTCACGAGCACCGTCACGGGTGCGGCATCGAAGCTCGCCACTGCGTTATCAGACTTCCTCTCCTCGGCGGTGAAACTCGTCACGAACATCGCCGGCATCGTCGGGGGCATCGGCACGGATGTCGTAACTGGCATAGCCGATGGAATTAGTGGGTCGGCACAGTCAATCGCCGACGCGGTGACAGACCTCGTTTTGAGTGCTATCGACACCGTGACGACTGGGGCCACAACGATAGCCGACATGGCGACGGACATCGGCTCGGACATCGTCGGCGGGATTGTGAACGGAATCACGGATGCTGGCGAAGATATTGTCTCGGCTATCACAAGCCCAATCAACAACGCCATCGACACGATCAACGATACGCTGGCTGGAGTGTCTATCCCGCGTGTCGAACTCGGTGGGTTTTCGTTCAAGACCGGACCTGCGGGGAACGTTCCAGGCGTTCCAAAGAAAGTTAAGCTGCCCGAGTTTGGTGTCGGTGGGAATACGCTCATCGGTGAGGATGTCGACTTGCTGCCGAAAATTGAGACGGGCGGGTTCATCGAGGACGCCGGACTCGCCGAAGTGCACGAAGGGGAGCGGGTCGTGCCCGAGGAGCAGGTCGACCCACTTGGGACTCTCGAACCTGCCACAATCGACGACCGCGGGGCCGCGCCCGTCTCACTTCCAGACACCTTGCCTGACGCCGGGACGACGGTCACCATCGAACACGTCGAGGTGAACACCGACACGGAGCGGGCCGGCCGAGACGTTGTGAGTCGAATCGAAGATGAACTGCGCCGCGAAGGTCTGACCTCTCGATGACCATGTTCGTCGATGTGACTGATGTCCGTGCGGTGTTCCAGACGCCCGACGGCTCGACTATCCTGGCGACGCTCACCGGGTCAAACACGATACGGTCTGTGGACATCGAGCGAGGAGTTGGCCAGTCAATTGGGTCAGCAGATCTCTCGCTCGTCGACAGTTCCCTCCCGCTCGATTCCATGACGATGGGTAACCGAGTTCGTATAGATGTGCAGTCGTCGCACTACCCCGAGACCTGGCACACGCTGGGCCTCACTCGCGTCGCCGGCCGAGATATCTCGGTCGAAGGCGAGTACATGGTTGCCGACGTACCGCTGAGTAACTATGTGTTCTCGGTTTTGCGTGACCGGTTGTTCACCGGCCGAGTTGATGACGAGCCCGTCGACCAAGCGGTAGAGGAAGTTGTGACGCAATCTGCCGACGAGTTGAGCGTGAGTTTCCAGCAACCCGACTCCGCGTCCATCCCGACACGAACAGCGACGTTCTCGGGGCAACGAGCCCTCGATGTCGTCGGTGAGTTAACCGGCTCGGACACGGCCATCTACGCCGACGAGGAAACGCTTGTGCTTCGGCCGATGCCCTCGACGACAACCACGACACTCACGCCAAGCGATATTTCGAACCCCACGTATCAAACGACAGGTGAGCCGACAACCCGGTTCCGTGTCCAGGGCGGTGAGATTAATATCCCGGTCGATGGCGTTGGGCAACCGAACGGGCCGGAGTATCGGTCGTTGCTCGGAGACGACGGAGAGCCCCGCGCTCTCTACGTCCAGCTCGACGGGATGCCCACAACAGAGGTGTCTCGCCTCTCGCTTCACACGCGGCACACAGGCGTCGACGCGAATCTCGTTGTGAGGGTGCACCCGGACGACGATGGCGAGCCACGGGACCCGACAGACCCGAACGCTGCGCTCGCAAAGCGGACACTCGATGGGACCTTCGTCGCGGAAGATGGCCCCACAGACGTCCTGTTTCCCGACCACACGTTCACGGGCGACCCCTGGGTCATCGTCACGCAGTCGACCGAGAACAGCGGGGCCGCGTTCGAACTCCGAGCGGAGCCAACGTTCGGCTTCAACCGACCGCCCGCGCCGATGGTGACGGATGTACGCTCGCCACAGCCCATTGTTACACTTGTCGAAGATGAGGCGGCTGTTCAGGAGTACGGCGTCCGCGAGGGTGTGATTAGCCGGGATAGCATCGGCTCGTTCGATGAGGCTGTCCAAGTCGGGGAATCCCGCCTCTCGAAACAGTCGACACCCCGCGAAGAAGTGGCCGTCGAGGCTCGGTCGGACGTTACGCACGACTTGGCGTTGCTCGATGTCGTCGATATCGAGGTGCCGGCCCTGTGGGCGGGTACCAAAACCTTCCTCGTGACCGAACGAACGTCAGTCCTCGAGAACAGTCGATTGAAGACTGAACTCACGCTGTCACAACCCGCTGGATTCTAATCATGACCGACCCACCGCACCAATCGAGGAGTATCGCGCAGATGATTAGCCGCCTGTACGCTGACATCCGCGATCTACAGGCGGATGAGCGGCGAGGCGGTCTCCTCGCAGTCGTGCGCTCGACGAGTGAAACGGCGGTCGCAACTGACTCTGTTCGTCGAACCCCGTACGCCCGAGCGAGCTTTGACTACAACAGTTCGCGTGACTACGAGTTTTTCGAGTACCATGACTGACCCATCAATCGAAACTGTGGAGTCGAACGTCCGCGTCTGGGCGGTCAGTCCTGACGACGTAGAGTATCGAGAGGCTTCAAATGTCAGTTGTGTCGGCGGGCACGAACTCGCCCTTGACCTGATGAGACCGTCCACAGCGAGCGACGGGGCAACCCGGTTCGCTGTCGGTACGGGCGGTGGGCTCGGAACGAGTGTCACTGACCGCACCCTGAACGACCAACGAGCGACGGGCCGGATTCTCAGCGATGCTCGTCAGGGGCGCACGGCGACGTTTCGCGGGTTCCTGCCTGGACAGGTTTCCGTCCAGGCGGAGGTCGATGAGGTGGGATTACTCACCGGCGAGGGCGGGGATTTGGTTAATCATGCACAGATTGATGCTGTCGAAGTATCGACCAACTCCGTCGTCGTGTTCGAAACAGACCTGACGTTTCTCGACACAACTGAAGCATGACCGACATCGTGATTCCGTCGCCCGGACGGCCGTATCGAACGCGAGCCGAATCTGCCCGCACACAGTTCGGCAGTAGTGAGTGGGTTGTCCCCAGCACTCGCCGGCAGGTCCCGCTCCCGAACGAGTCAATCGCGACCGGCCCGCTTGGTGGATTCGAGGTGATAAACGAGGGGAGCGATGCTGTCGAACTGGCGCCTGGCGAGGCGTTTATCGGTGGTCGATATGTCGCCCGCGACACCACCACCCAGGTCACGTTCTCGTCGCTGTCGAATGGTGATACCGTCGCTATTGCATATCAACAAGATGCTCCTGACTCACTCCTCATCGACGATGGTGAGACAGTTACTGCCGCTGCCGGGGAGGGCTCGGTGGCCGGGGCCGTTGTACTCGCTGAGTACAACCCACTTGGGACAGGCACGAGCGACTGGACGTTCGTCGCGCCCAGGTCTCCTGCCTCGACCGTGTATCGACCAATCGCCACCGCGTCCCTGTCAGTGAGCGTCGAGGCCAACTCCTCGGTGACGGAGGGGGTCACGTTCGACGCCGAGCTCCCGACGAACGATGTCGTCGTACAGGCGACGCTCACGACAAACGGCGCCGCCGACGTCGTTGCTGTCGAAGTCACGACTGTTGGGTCGACACAGGCGACGGTACAGGTGTACAACTCCAGCGGGTCGGCGCAAACGGTGACCGTTGACCTCGTGGCGGTCGGTTAACTGCTTTTGCGGCCTCTGTCCCCACTGTTGCACCGCCCGGCAGCGGCGGCGCTGCTCACTCGAGCGTGAGTGACCAGTCGCCGTCAGCGACGACATCAATCCACGTCCACGCATCCATTGAGAGGATGGTCTGGGCACTGTCGACAGGGCCAATCTCGTTGAACACAAGTTCGGTGCCACGGCCTGATGTTGCGGATTCAGCGATGGTGGTGACGATGAAGTTCCCCTCGCCGTCGTGGGACGCCGTCACCGTTTCACCCCCATCAAGTGCCACTGGGCCGACCACTGCATTGCCCGCGCGTTCGATGCTCGCCGGTGGCGTTCGGACAGTCTCCTTCGGCGGCAACGGTTCGACGACTACAATCTCCCACTGGCCGTCAGCCTGGACAGCAAGCTGATACGCCCCCACTGCTGCCGGAACGGCTCTCGCACCCGCGACGGCCCCGATTTCGTTCACCACCACACTGAGTGTGTCGCCGGTATTCGGGTCAACGGCCTCAGCGATGAAGTTGCTCTCGCCGTCATGTTCGTACACGAACCCCACCACGCCATCGGCCAGATAGAACGGTTCGGAGACGGTATCGCCAGTTCCCGACACGGTTGTACGCGTACCGAAATATGGCGGGTCACGGTCACCAAGCGCAGAGAGCTGCAATAGCTCGCTGGCGTCGCTGAACGACGATTCGTCCCCACCATCGTCGTCGCCACTGCCGCCGTCAGTACTGCCGTCATCGCTACTTCCGCCGTCAGTGCTGCCGTTGTCATCCGACGGGTCTGACCCATCACTCGACGAGCCATCATCTGTGCTGTCGTCACTGCTTGACTGGTCGTCAGCGGCATCATCACTGCCGTTGTCGGCACCGCCGTTACCGTTGCCGCCGTCGCCACCGCCTCCATCGTCACCGCCGAGACAGCCAGCCAGTCCAAGTGTGACCCCCGTCCCTGCGAGCGCGAGGTAGCGTCGTCGGTCCATGCTGGTGGCTGGTCACGCAAGCGTCATAAAACTATCCCCGCCGATGTCTGGTGTTCGGTGGACTGAGCGGTGATTCTCTCGTGCCCTTCAGAACGAGTAGCGGCGGCGCTATCCCCTCAGCGCCCCGCGCGCCTGCTCCAGGGCGTCCTCGACGCGGTCGCGGTCGCCCCGCTCCAGCGCCGCTTCGAGCTCGTCGAGCGCCTGGCGCGCGCGGTCGGCGTCGACGGCGGCCTGGCGGTCCTGTTCCTCGAGGTGCTCGATGCGCTCGCGGGCCGCTGCGAGGTCGCGCTCCAGGGCGTCGCGCTCGGCCTGGAGGTCGTCGACGGCCGCGCGCAGGCGGTGGGCCTCGTCGGGCGTGTCGGCAGTGCCGGGAGTCATACCTCCCCTCCGTCGCGGTAGACGACCTGCTGGCGAACGAGACCATCGCCGTCGTATACCAGCCGGTACAGCCCCCGGCATCGTTTCTCGACCCACCCCGCATCCTGAAGCGACCTGAGTGCGTCGTTCACGCGCTGGCGCTTCAGGCCGGTGGTTTCACGGATGAGCGTCGGATTCACCTGAAACTCGTCACGAAAGACGTTCAGCACCTTCCGCTGGTTGCCTTCCGGTGTGAAATTCTTGTTGACCACGTCTCTGGTTGGTGTTGCTCCTCGCATGATTTCATTGTTGGGTAAACACGCCCGGCTAATGTATTTTACGTTACTGTGTACATATGAACGTTACAACGTAACGGTTAAGTACCCGCGGCGCATACCATGAGGTAGAGGCGTGCCGTGTTGCGGCAGGAAACTGCCGCCCGTGTCCTAAGCACGGACGGCGCGCTTCCGGAGAGGAAGCATGTCAGCCTACGACACCCCATCTCAAGAATCCAGCGGAACCGACATCGAAGACCGAACGCGCCGGGCCCTCGAGCGCGTACTGACGGTCACGCACACCGACGGCACGCCGATCGCCGCCGACGAGAGTCCGACCGCCGTCTCTGTTCACTCCGGCAACAGCGGACGCGAGCGCCGCGTCGACGTTCGCGAGGGTCGCTGTACCTGTCCTGACCACAAGCACCGAGACGCGACGTGCTACCACATTCGCCGGGCACGCATCGCCCTCGGTCGCCAGCCAGTCCACCGGGACACGCTCGCGGCCTGTGGCGTCCACGAGCGACTCGCCGAGCACGCGCCGGGGCCGGTCGTCGTCACCTCCGACGGCGGCGTGGTCGGCGCGACCGGCGGGCAGGCGACGACGCCCGACGACTCCGACAGCACGGACAGCGCCGGGTCCGACAGCCGTCTCGACCCGCGCGTTCGGGAGCACGTCGAGGAGCACGGCAGCCACGACTACGCCGGCGTGGCTTACCCGCCGACCGAGTAGGCCCACGACCGCCACTCCACGCGCGAGCGTGGCGACCCCGGACAGGGCGGTCGTGGTCACTCGGCAGCGTTGCGGGCCGGCGGCTGCGGTCGCCCACGGAGGTCGATACCGATGCCAACCAACGACACGACGACCGACGACAGGAGTACCGCCACACTCACGCTGACGGCCCGCGGCCCGGCTGTCTGTGTGATCGCCCACACAACTGACGACCTGGCCGTCACCGAGAGTACGGACGTCACACTCGAGGCCGAAATGGAGATCGACGCCGGCGAGTTGAACACGCTGGGGGACGTCCACAAGCAGGGCGCGGTCCTGCTCCCGAACACCGTCGGCGAGCACGTCGCCGACCAGTGCTCGGACACGGACGCGACCTACCGCACCAGCGGCAACTGGGAGCTGACCCTCGCCGGGACCGTCGACGACTGGGTCCTGGTCGCGGTGCAGGCGGCCAAGGACCGGCGCTCGCCCACGGTCTCGAAAGCACGCATCGCCACGACGGCCTGTCACATCCTCGATTCGCTGGCGGAGTACGGCGACGACCGGCCGCTGCTCGCGATGCTCGATCTCATCGACCACTACGACGTGGCCGACTTCGAGCGCGAGAGTGTCCTCGAGCGCTACCGGGAGGGCGACGTGCCGGCGGTGGCGCCGCCAGAGGAGGTTGAGACCGATGCCTGAGGTCGTCGCCCGCGAGCAGTACGAGGAGTGTGCTGACGCGCTTGAGGACCTCGTCGGCGTTGAGGCGGCGACCGTCACCGAGCGCGACGACCTCGACCGGCCGTGCATCCAGGCGCAGGTTCGACCCTACGAGCGCATCCCCCCGCGGGTTCACCGCGTCATCGCCGAACACAACTTTGGGACGCGCGACGACCTCTCCGGGCGGCGCAGCCGACCGGACTGCTGGCTGGTGGTGGTGGTCTGAGATGGGCGACGTCGACGCCGAACTCCTGCCCGACCACCCCATCGACATGCTCCGGGCAGCCGAGACCGACCAAGACGCAGGCTACGTCCGCGGTGAGTGTCTCGCCTACCTCTGCCGGGAGTGCGGGAACGTCGACGAGGACGTCGGTGAAATAATCCACGAGGAAGACTGCTCGCTCGCAAACGAGACGTACCCGACTGGCTACGACCAGCGGCTGAATACAGACCAGGGCCGCGTGGCGGATATCGAGGAACTGCGCGCTGACGGCGGCGAGTGAGTTCGGCCCCGACACGTCGAACACATAACTGTTTTTATTGAGTGATGAAAATCTATAAACATGGTTGATACACAGGAGATGGCAGCAGTCGTTGGAGTGCTCGCGTTTGGCGTCTACTGGGTTGCAACAGCACTGCTCACTGGCACAGTGTGGGGGTTTGCAGTCTGGCCGCTGTGTGATGTTCTCGGAATGGATACGTTTGCAACCTGCAACTGAGCGACAGGCGACCCGGTTACCACGCACCATTTTTTATACCCGCTACCCATCACCGGCAGAGTGCAATGATCGTCGACGAGCGTGTCTTCGCTGATGACCATCTCCCACAACAGATTCTGCACCGTGAGAGCGAGACAGCGTCGCTCCTGCGTGCGCTTGGCCGGACGACCGAGCCCCGCCGGGGAGACGCTATTGTCTACGGCCCCTCCGGCGTCGGGAAGACCGCGCTCACCCGCTGGACGATTCGTCGCCTCTCCGAAGAGCGCGGCGTCGGGACGGCCTACGTGCGCTGTCTCGGTGCGTCCGTCGCGACGGTCGCCTGCGAGGTCCTCGAACAACTCCCGGGCCCGGACCCGGCGATGAACACGCCACAGGAGGACCTCTGTCTGATGCTCCGCGATCGCGTCGACGAACCGCTCGTGGTCGTCCTCGACGAGGCGGACGACCTCGCTCAAACCAAGGTCCTCCCCCGGCTGTTCGACGTTCCCCAGATTTCGGTCGTGCTGGTCTGTCACGATGTCGATAGCTGGCTCGCCGCTGCGGAGCCGACCGTTCGAGGGCGTCTCTCCGGCACCGAGATTCGACTCCGGCGCTACGGTGTCGACGCGCTCGCCGACATCCTCGAGGAATGCGCCCACGTCGGACTCGTGAAGGATGCCGTCCGGCGGCGCGTCCTGGAGGCCATCGCCGACGAGGTCGCCGGCGTCGCTCGCGACGGCATCCAGACGCTCCGGGCCGCGGCGGAGTTAGCCGACCGGCGTGAACGGGACCGCATCGGTGCCGATCTCGTCGACGAGGCCCACGAGGCGGCCAAGCGTCGTATCCGCGAACACAACCTCGCGTCGCTGCCGCTCCACCATCAGGTTCTCTACGAGCTGCTCCGCGTTGAGGACGGCCTCCGCGGCGAGGAGTTGCACGAGCGGTACGAGCAGGTGGCCCAAGACGTCTACGCCGGCCGGCCGCTGACACCAGTCAACAAGGGGAGTCGACGTCGGCACCTGCGGAAGCTCCGCGACTACGACCTCGTCGAGGCCGTCGGCGAGAACCGCAATCGCGAGTACCAAGTACTCGACAAGGATGTCGAGGCGACGCTTGGAATTGCAATCCCAGCGAGAACGCCCGAGAACTGATAGTACCGACCGATTCAGGGGTTGAAATCCGGATCGTACCTCGACCGGATAACTCGTTCCAATTGTGCCGCCGTGACCTCCCAAACCAGCCCTGCAGGGGTTTCCTCCTGAAAATCGACGCCCTGATACTGGTACTCATCTTCGGGTGATGCTCGTTGCTGGAAGTGATCAAACGGGATTTCCGACTCGTCTGGATGGGGTTGGCGGTGCCAGCCGCAGTCGTAGCCGCTGGACTCGACGTAGTGGAATTTGAACTGGTCGTCATATCCCGAGGGATGCGTCCACCAGTTGACTACGAGGTTTGCCTCGTCTGCCTCAACGAGACCATCAACCAAGATATTCGTGTCCAGCTCCGCAACTAAACGGCTGTCGTTGTTGTCCCGAGTGGGCTTGAGCATCACTTCCGTCGATGCGGGATGATGATTCAACTCCGCCCGCAAGCATGAGAAAATTTGTGCTCGGCGGCCTGATAGCCTCGTCGACTTACCACCGTCCGATACCAGGGCGTCTATATACATTTTTATGCAACTGAATCTGCTGAGTGGTGACCGTGCCCCTCTACAAACTCGTCGTACCGCTCGAACGCTTCCCTTGCTATTTGAAGCATGTGGCGGTGTCTGTCCCACTCAGAAGCCTTTCTGAAGTACTCCCGGGCATCTGCAGAGGAGGTATCCGGTTTCGTCGCCAGTTCGCGGAGTTCGGTCGGAGACTCTACATCGTAGCTCGTCTCGAGTCTCTCGATGTCCTCCTTGGCACTAACTGTGATCTGTTCGAGTTCTTCCCTCGTGTGCTCTTCAATGAGTCGGGAGACGTCGCGAAACCGCTGGTAAGCAGCGTCCGGCAAGTACGTTTTTGCACCGCGTTGCTCGACCGCGCTTAGAACACGCAGTTCGACCAAGCGGGAAAGGTGGTCGCGAGCGGTCGTTGTCGACACTTGCGCGTGGTCTGCGATCCAGTCTGCTGTTCGTGGCTGTTTCAGCCCGAGTGCGACTGAAATCACACGGTCGAGGCCGGCGGTCTCTTCGACCCAGCCATCGCGATGCCCCTCCCCGTCTGGTGGCTCGATTGCTCCTAGCGTCGCCAGGTCTGTCTGGTCTTGCATGGCACACCTGTATTATTTCACCCGGGAATTAATAGCTTTGTGCCTGACGGGCATATTCCAGTGAGTGACTCTGACCTGTGCCAACCGAACCCGGACATCTAGCACCCTTTTAAACACCAGTCGCCCGTCAGTCCACTCTGTATGCCGTCGACGAACGACACCCGAATGGTTCACGTCCGAGGTATGGCAATCGAAGCAGCACACATCGAGGACCGCCCCGGCGGCGGGGCCACGCTCGACATCGAGCACCCCGACGGCCGGACCTGGCGCGTCGGCGTCTCCGGGCAGGGGACGGTCACGGAGATCGTGACCGCGTGGGACAGCGAGGGCCAGGTGGTCCCTGCCGAGGAACCCGACTGGCTCTCCGACGCGCTGCGACAGCTCGCGGGGGCTCCGGCATGAACACGGCGGCGGCCATCGATGCGGGGGCGGTCGGCACCCGCTTACGCGGTCGCGTACGCGGTCGAGCAGCGGTCATCTCTCAGACAGCGGGCACGTCGCCGCGCGCGAGTGACCGCCCGACGGCGGCGGGCCATATCGCTGCTCGCGAGCGACGACCGACCAGCGGGAGTAACAGACAGTCAGTCAGCCGTCTCCGGCGTCATCCCGGTCGGGTTTCCC
>UEZF01000116.1_pt1 | contig 11415 bp, 12 predicted proteins | sample 1903571 | NCBI WGS metagenome assembly UEZF01 (sample SAMEA4776352, study PRJEB27445) | saltern metagenome | biome: Hypersaline environment; feature: solar saltern; material: Pellet | place: Spain | collected 2014-08 | depth 0 m | reverse complement strand
CCCGCTGGTCGCCCGTGGCTGGGACGTGGTGGTCGTCGACGCGGCGTTCGCCACACAGGGGGTGGCGTCGTACCTCGACCAACAGGTCGAGAGGGACGCGACGGCACTCGCAACCGGTTCGGCGGCGATAGAGGAGACGCTGTATGATATCGGCACCGACCTGCCCGGACGACTCGCGGTCTGTCCGGCCCGCGCTCCGTTCGACCGCTTGGCACGGGCAAAAACACCCGAGGCAGCCGAACGCCTGGGCGACTGCATCGCGGCAACCTCGCTCGGACACGACGCGGTGGTCGTGGACGTGCCGCCGGTCGCCGCGAACCAGGCGGTGACGGCCGTCGAGGCGGTCGAGACGGTCGCCCTGGTGACGACCGACACGGTGCGCGGTGGGCGCGCGCTCGTCCGTCAGCGCGAGCGACTGGCTGACCTCGGGGAGTCACCGGACCACTGTCTCGCCAACCGCGCCCGCGACGGCCCCGCGGACGCCGACATCGCCGTTCCAGAGAGCGGTGTGTGTGCGCCGCGGGCCTGCCCGGTCTGTTCGCATCCGGAGGGTGAGTCTGCGTTCGCCGCGGCGGTCGCCGAGGCGACCGAGACGCTTCTCGACAGTTCGCTCGACCTGTCTGTCGGGCGCTCGGGACTGCTCGACCGACTCGTCGGGACCGGTTGATACTGTCGCCTGTAAGCATATGGCATATTTTGACAGCCCGGGATGCCGAATCGCTCCACGAAGTTACAGCCGACAGTATGAGTCCCGACACACGGCAACGTCGGTGCCGAGAGCGACCGCCCGCGGTCGGCGGCAGATTTTTTCACGCGCAGTTCCGTATAACAGGTATGAGTGTCGAACACCTCACACAGGTGCTGATGGGGTTCTATCCGGTGCCGTTGTTGTTCGTGGTGGGGTTTGCGGGTGTGCATCTGCATATCCGGTTTCTCGCGGCTCGCGGCGGCGAGGGGCGCTACCCCGACGCTGTCCAGCGCGTCGTTGAGAAGTACAGGGCGGAGAACTACGCCGAGAGACAGGGTGAGTGATGGAGCCAGTAACGATTGCGGTGGCGGCCGTCGTGGCCGTGGTCAACCTCGCGGCGCTCGGGGCCGGCTACTACATTGGACTGGGCCACATCGACCGCATGCTCGATATCGAAGAGGATTCCCAGGAGGCCCCGTTCCCGCCGGATTTCGGCGCGCGCGAGAGCGAGCGGATGGGACCGCTCTCCGCCGAGGACATAGACGAGGTCGACGACTGGGAGCGCTGGAAGTAACACGACACGAACCGACACTAGCAGCGCCTCATCCTCCAAATCGGGGCATCGATCCGGTGGCGAAGGGTTTAGTGATGCAAGCCCCCGACAGTATACAATGGCAATCGACTCGCAGTTCGAGAAAACCTACGAGGAGGCCGACAGCCACGAGGAACACCGGGTCTGGACCCCGGACGGCGAGGAACCGACGGCCGAAAAGGCGGGGATTCACGGCACCCACGTGGCGGTGGATTTCGACATCTGTATTGCCGATGGGGCCTGTTTAGAGGACTGCCCGGTCGACGTATTTGAGTGGGTCGACACACCAGACCACCCGGAGAGTGAGATAAAGGCCGACCCGACCTACGAGGACCAGTGTATCGACTGTATGCTCTGTGTGGATATCTGTCCGGTCGATGCAATCGACGTGGATGCGGGTCGTTCCGGCCGTATCTGAGCGCACCGACTCCCTCCGGGACCCGGCAGGTCGAGCCCCGAACAGTTTCTCTCGACAGACACTGTTTTTGGCCGCGGACTGCCACACCGGGCAGAGTGTTCGGTCTGTTCACACACAGGGTCCCGGCGTGTACAGAGACAGTCACCGCAGGTCGTGGAAGGTCACGTCGCCGGTGTCGGTGTCGAGCACGACAGCGGCGGGGGGCTCGTCGTCACCGGACCCGGTCGAGACGCCGCCGGGGTTGATACGAACAGTGTCGCCGACAGTCTCGTGTGCGCGCCGGTGGGAGTGGCCGTGGAGAACGTAGTCGTAGTCGTCACAACCGACGAGCGCATCGACAATGGGTCTGCTGGTGCCGTGGTACACCGCGATGGACGCGCCCCCGAGCGAGAGTTCACCGAACTCGCCGAGATAGGCCCCGAACGAGCGGACCGCGTCCTGAAGTCGCCACTCACCGTCGTTGTTCCCGCGGACGAGATAAAAGTCGTACTCGCGGTCGAACGGCGTCGCGGAGAACGGTGCCACCACGTCCCCACAGTGGACGACCACATCCACGCGCCCGTCGAACAGTGCTGCCGCCGCCTCGACCACCTCCCGGTTGTCGTGTGTATCTGAGACGATTCCAACGTCCATATCGCACGTTTGGCTGGCACCGGCATCAAGATTTGGCACAGGTGTCAGACCAACACACGACCGGGTGAACAACAAACGACCCGACGGTCACCGCTCACTCGTTTATCAGTTCCTCGAACTCGGGGAGCACCTCGTCGTTCGTAGGTTCGTCGCCGGCCGTCGTCTGGCCGTCGGCGGCGGTGCCACCGTCACCGCGCTGGTCGTCCCCCTCGTGGGACTCCGTTTCGTCCTCTGTCTCGTCTTCGAGCACCTCGACCTCGACGACCTCGAGCGGGATGTTCTCGAGGCGCTGTCCGATCTCCTTGCGGGCGATGCGGGAGGCGTGCTCCTCGCGTTCGACGTTGAACACCGTCATCTCCAGTTCGAGCGCGACCAGCGCCTCGTCGGCTGCGATAAACGCCGGCGGTAGCTCCTCCCCCGAGGGCGTGGTTCGCTCGGACATACCGATCTCGACGTAGTTGAGATCCGGATTCAGCATCTCACCGGTCTTCGAGATGGCGATGCGGATTGCCTCGTCCGGTGTTTCGACGTCGTACACCGGAACAGCCGCTTCGACGACAGCACTGCAGTTCATATTCGAGCTTTGAGTACCAATCAATATGAAGGTTTGGTAGGGCTGGACTCCGCCGGAACGCCGGGAGACACACCTGATGTGGGTGTCTCCCGCCGCCCGAGGGCGGTTTTTGCCGGTCGGGGCGGTGAATCGCCGCTCTCCCGGGATGGCGAACGCTGATGTGTGCGAGCGCCGACGTGGTGGTATGGGCTGGCTGTCGCGGGTCCGCGCAGATGTCGAGCGCGTGGGGCTGTTTGTCGACGGGCCGAACGTGTTCCGCGAGGAGTTCGAGGTCGACCTCGACGACCTGCGGGCGGTGGCCGAGGACGAGGGGCGACCGGTGGTGCGGCGGCTCTACCTCGACGAACACGCGACGCCGAATCTGCTCCGTGCCGCGGAGGAGCGGGGGTTCGAGGTGATCACCACCAGCAGCGACGTGGACGTGCGCCTCGCGGTGGACGCCGCGACTGCCGCTGTCGAGAGCAGCATCGACGTGCTCGTGCTCGTCTCGCGGGATGCCGATTTCAAGCCCGCGGTGGAGCGGGCCGCCGCCCGTGGCGTGCGGACGGTCGCAATCGCGCCGGGGTCGTACGGGCGTTCCGACGCGCTCCGCAACGCCGCACACGACGCCCGCACCCTCGAGTGACAGCGGTGGACGAACAGAAAGCTGTTTGGCCTGCGCGGACGATATTACGGTATGGACCCACGCATCCAAGAGCACGCCGAGATAATCGCAGACCACTCCGTCGACCTGCAGGCCGGGGACAACGTTGTGATCCGCGCGCCCCCAGCGGCCGAGGACCTGGTCGTTGCACTCCACGAGGTGCTCGGCGAGCGGGGGGCAAACCCACTGGCGATGAGCGCGAACAGCCGGTACAGTCGGGCGTACCTGCGTGCCGCCGACGAGTTCGAGACACCCGAACACCACCTGGCGCTCGTCGAGGAGACCGACGTCTACATCGCAATCCGGGCCGACGGGAACGTCACCGAAACCAGCGACGTGGACCCTGAGACCAGCGCCGCCCGGTCCCAGGCCCACCAGCCCATCCTCGGGGAGCGGCTCTCCAAGCGCTGGTGTCTCAGCCAGTTCCCCGCGCCGGCAAACGCACAACTCGCGGAGATGAGCACCGAGGCATACGCCGACTTTGTCTACGACGCGGTCATCAAAGACTGGGATGCCGTGCGCGAGCACCAGGCACAGATGGTCGAGATTCTCGACCCCGCAGAGGAGGTGCGCATCGTCTCCGGTGACACCACCGACGTGCGGATGCGCGTCGGAGGCAACCCTACCCTGAACGATTACGGCGAGAAGAACCTCCCCGGCGGCGAGGTGTTCACCGCACCAATCGTCGACAGTGTCGAGGGCGAGGTGCTGTTCGACAAGCCGCTGTACCACCAGGGCCGGGAGGTGACCGGTGTCTTCCTCCGCTTCGAGGACGGCGCGGTGGTCGAACACAGCGCCGAAAAAAACGAGGCCGTGCTGACCGAGGTGCTCGAAACCGACGCCGGCGCACGATATCTCGGCGAACTCGGCATCGGAATGAACCGCGACATCGACCAGTTCACCTACAACATGCTGTTCGATGAGAAGATGGGCGACACCGTCCACATGGCGGTGGGCCGGGCCTACAACGACACCGTCGGCGAGACGAACGAGCGTAACGAGAGCGCCGTCCACGTCGACATGATCGTCGACATGAGCGAGGACTCCTTTATCGAGGTGGACGGCGAGCGGGTCCAAGAGGACGGCCGGTTCGTCTTCGAGGAGTAGGGGAGCGGATACACGCGTTTTTCAGCCGGCACCCGTTACCGGGTGTATGCGCCGGTTCAGCGAGGAGTACCTGTCCGCGACACGAACAGAAATGTGGGCGGACCGCGATGCGCTGTCCGGGCTGGCGCTCGCCAACCGCGAGCGGGTGCTCGATGTCGGTGCCGGCACAGGCGAGTTCACCCGAGTGCTGCGCGAGGAGGTGAGCGGCGACGACACGCAGGTTATCGCCGTCGACGCGGACCAGGACCTGCTCGGAGCGGTCTCACCGCCGCGACTGCTCGGCGACGCCACGCGACTGCCGGTGGGGGGGGACACGGTCGACCTTGCAGTCTGTCAGGCGCTGCTCGTAAACCTCGGTGACCCGGCGCGGGCGCTCGGGGAACTGGCCCGTGTCTCGACCGACCGCGTCGCCGCGGTCGAACCGGACAACAGCGCGGTCACCGTCGAGTCGACCGTCGGTGACGAGACCGCGCTCGCACGGCGCGCCCGTGAGCTGTACATCGGGGAGACGATTCTCGCGGGCGAGACGACCCCCGAGGAGTTCGAACAGCTCCGCCAGCAGTGGCGGGCGATGGGACGGACCGTCGCAGACCAGATGCAGGACGGAACGTACCGCCACCGCGAGGTCGTACCCTTCTACGTCACCGTCGGGCGCGTCTAACCGCTCAACGCCGCGAACACCGCCTGCATGTCGAGGATGATGAACGAGCCGTCGCTGTTGACATCGTTCAGCAGGCCGTCACCGCGAAGTTCCACAACCCATCCCCCTACGGTCATCGTCGGCTTCCCGTGTGTCTCCCAGTGGTGCCCGACCCCGATAGGGGTGTGCGACGATATTGCCGACTCGGTAGACTGACTGATTGAAGCTGACGCCGACAGGACCCGCATACAGCTCTACCGTCGCGGAGACGGTGCTGTACGTTCAACATCGAATTTCCGCGAGCGACCGCGAGGCGGAGTCGGTATCCCGCAGTAGACCGTCGGTCAGGCCGGGAAGGAGGCTCGTAACTCGTAGTGGAGTAGACGGATCGTGTGCTGTGAGACAGGCACGTCGGGGCGGGAAACGACTGTCGGGAAACAGTATCCTTTTGCCCCTCCTGCTGGTAGAGAGTTGTAATAATGGGCCGACGGAAAAAAATTGTACAGGAGTGCGAGAGTCTGATGAACAGTCCGGAGAACATCCGGAACATTGCTATTGCCGCCCACGTTGACCACGGCAAGACGACGCTAACTGACAATTTGTTGGCAGGAGCAGGGATGATCTCGAACGAGACGGCCGGTGAGCAGTTGGCGATGGACACGGAGGAGGACGAACAGGAGCGTGGGATCACAATCGACGCGGCGAACGTCTCGATGACCCACGAGTACGAGGGGACCAACCATCTCATCAATCTCATCGACACGCCGGGCCACGTCGACTTCGGTGGGGACGTGACCCGTGCGATGCGCGCGGTCGACGGTGCGCTGGTGGTCGTCGACGCTGTCGAGGGTGCGATGCCACAGACGGAGACGGTGTTGCGCCAGGCGCTCCGCGAGGGCGTGAAACCGACACTGTTCATCAACAAGGTCGACCGACTCATCTCCGAACTTCAGGAAGGCCCAGAGGAGATGCAACAGCGGATGACGCAGGTCATCCGTGACGTGAACGACCTCATCCGCGGGATGACCGAGGAGATGGACGAGATAACCGACGACTGGACAGTGTCTGTCCCGGACGGGACCGTCGGGTTCGGGTCTGCGCTGTACAAGTGGGGTGTTTCGTTCCCGTCGATGCAGCGCACCGGTATCGACTTTGCCGACATAATCGACCTCGAACGCGCCGACAAGCGCGAGGAACTCGCAGAGCGGACACCGCTGTCGAACGTGGTGCTCGACATGGTCTGTGAGCACTTCCCCAACCCCGTCGACGCCCAGCCCCGTCGTATCCCGCGGGTCTGGCGTGGCGACGCCGACTCCGACGTCGCCGGAACGATGCAGAACGTCGACCCCGAGGGCGAGGTCGTGTTCATGGTGACCGATATCTCGATGGACCCCCACGCGGGCGAGATAGCAACCGGTCGGGTGTTCTCCGGAACGCTGGAGAAGGGCCAGGAGCTGTACGTCTCCGGCACCGTCGGAAAGAACCGCCTCCAGAGTGTTGGCATCTTCATGGGCGGCGAGCGTGAGGAGGTCAACGAGGTGCCCGCGGGCAACGTCGCCGCGGTCACCGGGCTTGACGACGCAATCGCCGGGTCGACGGTCTCCTCGGTGGAGATGACCCCCTTCGAGTCCATCGAGCACATTTCCGAGCCGGTCATCACGAAGTCGGTCGAGGCACAGCGGATGGACGACCTGCCGAAGCTCATCGAGACGCTCCAGCAGGTCGCAAAGGAAGACCCCACGATCGACATCGAGATAAACGAGGACACCGGCGAGCACCTGATGTCAGGGCAGGGAGAGCTCCATCTTGAGGTTGTCTCTCAGCGTATCGAGCGCGACCAGGGGATCCCGGTCCGGACCGGCGAGCCGATCGTTGTCTTCCGGGAGGCCCCACAAGGGGAGAGCCGCGAGGTGGAGGGTATCTCGCCGAACCGGCACAACCGGTTCTACATGACAGTTGAGACCCTCGACGAGGAGGTCGTCGAGGCGTTAAAAAAGGGCGAGGCGACAATGGGGATGCCCGAACTGGAGCGCCGCGAGGCGCTTCAGGAGGCGGGTTTAGAGAAAGAGACCTCACAGGAGGTCGAGCACATCCACGGGCCGAATATCGTCATCGACGACACAAAAGGTATCCAGCACCTCAACGAGACAATGGAGCTCGTGCTGGAGGGGTTCGAGGAGGCGCTCGACGACGGCCCGCTCGCGAACGAGCCCGTCGAGGGTGCGTTGATCCGTCTGCTGGACGCCCGACTGCACGAGGACGCCATCCACCGCGGTCCCGCGCAGGTCATCCCCGCGGTGCGGCGCTCGCTGCACAACGCCCTCATCGACGCCGGGGTCCGCCTGCTCGAACCGATCCAGGATGTCCGCATCGACGTGCCGGCCCAGCACATGGGTCCCGCGAGCGGCGAGATCCAGGGCCGTCGTGGCCGCATCGACGACATGTACCAGGAGGGTGACCTCCAGGTCGTCGAGGGGGTCGCACCGGTCGAGGAGATGATCGGGTTCTCCTCTGATATCCGCTCGGCCACCGAGGGCCGCGCGAGTTGGAACACCGAGAACGCCGGGTTCCAGGTGATGGCCGACAATCTCCAGCGCGAGACGATAATGGCAATCCGCGAGCGAAAGGGGATGAAACTCGAACTTCCCGACTCTGTCGACTACTTCTGAGCGTCGCGCGCGAGGCCGGTTCTGGTCTCAGTTTCTTTTTTGCCCGGTTCGGGTCACCCACACCGCCCACCACGGTCACCGGGTCGTTTTACGCTGCCGGGACCGAGAGTCGGGTATGCACCTCACGGAGTCGACCTGGACAGACGCCGACGCGATGGAGACCAGTCTGGCGGTGTTGCCGGTCGGGAGCACAGAGCAACACGGCCCACACGCCCCGCTCGGCACCGACGCGCTCACCGCAGAGGCAATCGCCGCCGGTGGTGTCGAGCGTGTCGACCGCGAGGTGGCCATCGCACCCACGGTGCCGGTCGGTGTCGCGGCGGAACACCGGCAGTTCGCCGGTACGCTCTGGGTCTCGCCGGACAGTTTCCGCTCGTACGTTCGCGAGACCGCCGAGAGTCTCGCCCACCACGGCTGGGACCGGGTGGTGATGGTGAACGGTCACGGCGGCAACGTCGCCCCCCTGCGTGAGGTCTGTGCCCGACTCAGCCGTGAGGCGGCCGCCTACGCGGTCCCGTTCACCTGGTTCGACGCAATCGACCCCGAAGAGGTCGGGTTCTCGGGGGTGATGGGTCACGCCGGCCCGGTCGAGACGAGTCTCGTGTCGCATCTCCGGCCCGAACTCGTTGACGAGACGGCGTTCGTGTCGGCCGCCGAGGGCGGGGCCGACGGCTGGGGCGAGTGGGAACACGGTGTGAACCTCGCACACGACAGCGCCGAGTTCACCGACAGCGGCGCGGTCGGTGACCCCGACGCGGGGTCGGCCGACCTCGGCGAGCGACTGCACGACCTGGCGAGCGACCACCTCGCCGGTCTACTCGACACCGTTGCGACCCGAGAGCGGTGACTCGCGGTGGTCACGCGAAAAAGAAAGGGGACAGACAGGTGGCGCCAGTTGGAGGGTGGCGCGCCCGTAGCCGGACTGCTGGGGTGGGGGCAGGGAGCCAGACGGCCCGACACGGGTTCCCGGCACACCGGGCCTCACGAACCCGGCACCCGTATCTTAGGTCGGGAGGCCGATGAGCACAGTCCCGTTGTATGACGGCTCACACCCCTGGTAACCGAACTGTGGCTCCGCACGCCCCGGGAGTATCAGTGGTGAGACTCGGTGGAAAGCACTTATTAGACCTGCCGGACGAGATACAAAAAATGCGGAACCCAGGCGGAAGGGGGCGCGGTATCTCGCCACAGGTGGGTGCAGTTCTGATGCTGGGGATAGTCATCCTGCTCGTGCTGGCGTTCGTGGGTCTCCCGATGGGAATCGGCGAGCGGCTTAACGACCCCGCACTCACGCACGACGAGGGGGCCTGTCCTGGATTCCAGCAAAAGGAGTTCGCCCGGAGCGGCGAGGACTTCGATGTGTTGCTCGACGAGCTGCGGTCGAACAACTGCGCGCTCTGGCTACAGGGGGGCAGCTACGAAACCGCCGACGGGAACGCGAGCCGGTGGCTCGACCGGGGGCCAAACGAGTTCCACGCCACCCAGTCGAAGCCGGACAGTCGACCCGAGGTCGTGTTCGACAGCGACCTCGGGATAGCGGTCCTCGAGTTCGACGCAGACCACAGCGCACTCGCCGCGTACGACAACCAGTCCGACCAGCCGAAGGCCGGTATCACGGACGGTGACTACCTCGATATCAACCGCAACGTGGACGCACTCGGTGTGGACGAGAGCTCCGGGTTCGTTATCAACGCCGTCGTGAAGGTGTCGTCGTTCGACCGCGGCGGGACTTGGACGGTCGGTGACCCCGGCGAGGACGGCCGGGAGTTCTCGATGCGGACCTGCAGTGACTACGCGTTCGACGGCTGTCAGCACAGCGATCCCGCCGGCAAGTGGCGCGGTCAGCACTGGGGGACGAGCGATATCGATTTCGACTCCGGCAGTGCAAGCACAGGCGAGTGGATGGTGCTCACACACGCGTACGACGGCCAGACCGGTGAGGCGTTCATCAGGGTAAACGGTCAGGAGGTCGCGCGGGAGGCGATCGATCTCGATCTGAGCGCGAACCGGGACATCCAGCTGGGTCGCTGGGTCCGTCTCGACGACGACCCGCACTACTACTTCGACGGTCGGATGGCCGAGGTGACGATCTTCGACCGCACGCTCACGACCGGGGAGGTCAACACGGTCGAGGAGTACATGAGCAGCGAGTACGGCATCCCTCTCGACGGGCCGGTGAACTGATACGGTCGCTTACCCGACCAGTTCAGAGCGCGTCGAGCCGGAGCTCGAACGCCGCCACCGGCAGTTCGAGGTCGTGCCCGACGAGCACCTCGGGGTGGAGTTCGCCGACCACACCAACAGACTCGCCGTCGACGACGACCGATGCGCTCCGGCCGTCGATGAACGTCGGGTGGTCCGTCGGCGGGGTCTCCAGCTGCGCGCCGAACGCCCGGACCAGCGCCTGCAGACGCGCCCGGGCGTCCTCGTAGCTGGCCTCCGGGTCCGCGAGCACAGCCGCGACCGTCCGGTACTCGGCGACACCGGTGTTCTCGGAGTCGTCACAGACCGCCACGAGACCCACCTCCGAGAGGTGCTGCGGGTACGGTCGATGGGTGTTGTTCTCGAGCACCTGGAGCAGTGAGGGGAGCGCCCACGTCCGCAGCACGGTGTACTCGCCGCTGTACGGCTCCCGGATGGTGACCGGCTGGCCGGCCCCAAACGCGTCGTCTCCAGGGTCGAGGTTCGTCCGCTCGAACAGCTCCAGCTCGTTTGTCATGTAGAAGTTCAGCAGGTCCTCGAACCCGAGACCGACGAGCGTCTCCCGGGTCGCATCCTCGAGTCGGGAACGCTCGTGGCGACCCCCGACCGTCGAGACGTCCGGGTACCGCGGTTGGAGGTCGTTGAACCCGTAGGCCCGACCGATGTCGTCGACCACATCGATAGGGTGCAACACGTCGACCCGGTATGGCGGGATCTCGACCTCGTAGCTGCCCGCATCGTGGGTGGCCTCAAGCCCCGACCGCTCGAGACAGTCAAGCACCGTCTCGGTGTCGAACGACCGGCCGAGCACCGACTCGATACGGTCGTGGGGGAGTGACTTCCGCCTGACCGCGAGGTCGGGCCGGTCGAGTCGGTCACCGGCCCGTTCACCCGGCGCATCCGGCGCGTACTGCACGTCGACACGCTCTATCTGTCCGCCCCGGGCCGAGAGGGCGTAACAGACGATGGTAAGCATCCGGTCTATCGTCCACTGGTCCGTTCCGGTCATCTCGACGAGCAGGTCACGCGAGTCCGCCGTCACCTCGGTTCGGCGCCCGTTCACCACCGGCGGGAACGAGAACAGACCGATATCGTCGTAGATTGCCGGGTACCGCTCCAGGTCGACCACGAGATCCGCGTACTCCGTGCCGATGTGGTGGCGCTCTGTCACCGCCCGTGGGCTCATCTCCTCGTTGCTCTCGAGGGGGACGAACCGCTCGTCGTCGGGGTCCATCGAGGTGTAGGTGAG
>UEZF01000129.1_pt1 | contig 11529 bp, 15 predicted proteins | sample 1903571 | NCBI WGS metagenome assembly UEZF01 (sample SAMEA4776352, study PRJEB27445) | saltern metagenome | biome: Hypersaline environment; feature: solar saltern; material: Pellet | place: Spain | collected 2014-08 | depth 0 m | reverse complement strand
GATGTGTGTCCACGTGGTCTCGCCAGTGGTTGCGTCCTCAGGTGTTGCACGGTATTGGAACGCTTCTTTAACCACTATTCAGCGTTAGTCGTGTCTATGATTGAATGTGTTGGTTGCTCAGGGCGGACGGCTGTATCCCCTCGCTACTCGCTCCCTGCGGTCGCTCCTTGAGGAAGGGGACTTAGCCTGTATTAGTTAAGAGCTGGAGCACCACTCATAAACCGGGTGGTACGGGCGTCTACCCGCGGTCGGGGAGTCGCTCGGCGATACCCCTCGGCAACCGCCCTTTCGTGTTTTTCATCTCCGGGTCGACCTCTGACCCCTCGTCAGACCGCAGACGGTCGATAAAAATGGTTGGGCACGAATCTGTGTGCACAGCACGCGGCGAGTGCCCGGACGACCCGGCGGTGAGTGTCGAAAGAACCACAAACAGCCTCCCCATACCGGGCGATATGGACATCGCGGGCACAAAAAAGCGCATACAGCGACTGATAAAGGTCGCCGAAGAGAGCTACAAGCGGATAAACAATCTGCGAGAGCGAATGGACAAACTCCAGACGGATCTCGAGTCGACGAGTTCACAGGTCGACCACATCGGGTACGAACTCGCCGAACAGCGGGTGCTGCTTGAGGCGCTCGCAGAACAGGAGGGTATCGATGTCGAGACGATTCTCGAGGAGGCCGATCTGCCGCCGGAACCGGACGCCGAGGGGGAGAGCGAGGACGGAGAGGGGGAGACAGCGGAAAGTAACAAGGACCCCTCGAAGCAAGCTACCAGTCGCCCCTCGGCAGGCGGGAGCGAGTGATTGGCCCCCGGCGAGTGCCGGCTGTGAACAGCTGTCGATGCAGGAATCGGCCGTCGCGGGCTCACAGGTCGTACTGGACAGTCGGGCGGGTGACGGGGTAGCCGAGTTCCTGGAGTGTGTCGGTCACACGCTCGACGGGGGCCGGCGAGCGCGAGTCGAGCGGGTCAGCCTGTTCGACCGCCCGGACCTCCCAGTCACCGTCGACGACGACAGTCGCCCGGCCGGGAATGTCGCTGTGGCCCTCCCAGTCCGCGAGCAACAGGTCATAAGAGTCGGCGACGCCGCCGTGGAAGTCCGACACCAACGGAAAGGGGAGGTGGTGCTGTGCGGCGTAGGCAACGTGGCTGTACAGGCTGTCGCCGGTCACCCCGACGACCAGCAGGTTCGAGCGGTCGTGCCAGCCCGCTGCCCGGACAGCCCGCAGTTCGGCGGTGCCGGTCGGGACGAAATCCGCCGGTTCGAACACCAGCACTACCGCTCCGTGCTCGCGCACCTCGGCAAACAGTTCCAGCAGCTGTACGTCACCGTCGACGGTCGCCGGCCTGATGAAATCCGGCGCCTTCTGACCGGTCCGTACCATACCCTCCACTCGGTGTCGACCGTTCATTACTGTGCGGGGCTATTACTCGCCGCCGACAGATAGGTCCTCGAAGGCCAGCCCCAGACCGCCGTACTCCTCGGAAAGCTGTGGCGCGAACACGTCTCGTGCTCGTGCCTCCCCGCGCAACTCCTCGACGAGTGCCCCGCCCTCTGTCTGCCGGTCGCTGTCACTCCGAGCGTCGCGCCCGCCGAGCTACTCCCGCTCTCGGGGCAACACCTCCTCTAGGAACGCCTCTGTCCGGGTGGCCACCTCCGCACCGCGCTCCGTGTCGCGATAGTCGATATTCATACACTACGTTGCACCCGCCCGGAGTTAACTGTTACAGCCCGGTGTCGACCGCTCGACAACCCACGCGTGACCCCGTGTTTGTGTCAGCTGTGGACAACGGCCTCCGGCGACAACCCAGAGACGACCAGCCTCTCCGTCGCGTCTCTGCACTACATGGTCCGTGGCGGACAGGACGGTGACAGGTTCGCCGAGAGCACACCGCAGGGCGGTAGCGAGCGGACGGGAGAGCGAGACCGAGCGCCGCATCGCGAGTCACCGACTGCACTCGACAACGTCGAGGGAGTCGTCGACGGTTAGACCGAGACGGTCCCCGTCGACGGTGAACTCGAGGGTGGCACGCAACGGGTCGGTTGACCGGACAGTCTCGTCGTACTCGTTGAGCACCATATCGAGACGGTGTGCGGAGGTGGGTGCGAGCGGGTTGATATCGTGCTCGAACAGAAAGGCGAGCAGTTCGGGCGAGGGGAGCGCCCCCCAGGCGGCGGCACAGCCGGTCGAGTAGATGCAGTTCCTACAGTGCCCCGTGAGCCGGACCGCGAAGTTCGTCCGGCAGACGGGACAGGGCCCCTCCCTGAGATCGTGGTCCTCGCAGACGGACACCTCCGCCTCGACGGTGCCCGCACAGCGCGGGCAGAGCCCGTTCGCCACCGAGAGCAGTTCCAGATTCGTCCACGTGTACGCTGCCTGGAGTATCTCGACCGGTGTTCGGTCCTGTATCCCGGCCGGCGGGAACGGGAGTCGCCCGAGATAGCCTGCCTCTGCCTGCTCCGGACCGCCGACCCGACCCCAGGACTGGTCCCACCGTCCGTGACAGTCCGAGCAGAACATCTCGACACTGCCGTCCTGCCACTGTATCTCGAGCTGTCGGCCACAGGACTGGCAGTTGTCCGCGACGGCCGTCCGCTCGAGTTCGGGGTCCTCGGTGACAGCGCCGGAGAGAATTGCCTCGACGACCCAACGCCCCGGCGGGCCAAGCGCGTAGCCCGACTCCGTTTTCCGGACGAAGTGGCCCACGAGCCTGTCGAGGTGGTAGTTGAACTGTGCGGAGTCCGAGACGTCGGTGCGCTCGTACAGCGAGGAAAAGGAGAGTGCGTCGCCCGCGGCACCGAGTTCGCGCAGTATCTGCACCCGGGTCTCGTTCCCGAGGGTTGAAAAGGCGTCGTCGGGCGACAGACACCGGGTCTCCTGGTTCTGGCTCATACACACATGTTTCAGTTCCAGATAGATAAAACGCTACTCCGATCTCGCGTTTGTAACGCAGACTCGTCGGAAGGGGGCGACGTCGTCCGTGCGAGCGGCGACACGGCAACCGCAGACGGTGTGCAGACCGCGACAGCGAGCAGGTGCAGCTATCACACCTGCACGACTGTCTCACAGCGAGGATAGGGTATCCGGAACGCTTAGAAGGAACCAGTCCGGAAAAGTAGGTATGGGTTTGTTCCGTTCGAGCGAGGTCGTCGGGGTTGCCGAATCGGCACTCGATTTCGCGCTGGCAGCCTCGGAGGAGGCCCACCCTCGCGAGTACATGGGGGTGTTGCGCGGCGAGGCGGCGGGCAGTGTCGGCGTCGACGCGGACGGGACGATCCTCACGGAGGTGTTGGTCATCCCGGGGACGGAGTCGAACCCGACGAGCGCGAGTTTCAAGCCGACACAGGTGCCGAACGACCTGAGCGCCGCGGGGTCGATCCACTCCCATCCAAACGGTGTGTTGCGGCCGAGCGACGCCGACCTGGCGACGTTCGAGCGAAACGAGGTACACATCATCGTCGGTGCGCCCTACGGCCCGGACGACTGGCAGGCGTTCGACAACGACGGTCGGCCGGTCGACCTGCCGGTGTACGAGATAGACCCTCCGGAGGAGTCGTTTTTCGATTTCACACAGGAGGACCTCGATGCACGCGACGAGGACGACCGATGACGCGGGTGGTCGCACAGGGAACCTTCGACCTGCTCCACCCCGGTCACGTCCACTACCTGCGAGAGGCCCGGGCGATGGGTAACCGACTCGACGTTATTGTCGCGCGCTCGACCAACGTGACCCACAAGGAGTCGCCGGTGGTTCCAGACAGACAGCGGGTCACGATGGTCGGCGCGCTCGACCCGGTCGACGGCGCTCGACTCGGCCACCCGGAGGATATCTTCGTCCCTATCGAGGAGATAGACCCCGACGTGATCGCGCTCGGTCACGACCAACACCACGACCAGGCGGCGATCGAGTCGGCACTGGCCGACCGGGGTATCGACTGTGTGGTCGAGCGTGCCTCGGAACGTCCACAGGAGTTCGACGGGGAACTGCTCTCGACCCACCGGATAATCGACCGTATCGTCGCCGAACGCGCGTGAGACGCCCGTCTGCCGGTGTCACGGCCCCGACGGTCACGCAAAGTCGGCGAGCGTGGGGTGCCGGTGCTCGCCGGGGAACGACTCGACGGGGACCTGCAGTTGGTCGCCGGTTTCCATCTGCTTTACTGTTACCTCGCCGTCTGCGAGGTCGCGCTCGCCGACGATGACGACCGTCTCGGCGTTGATGCTGTCGGCGTAGTCCAGCTGTGCACCGAAGCTCCGGCCGGAGACGTCCGACTCGACAACGTGTCCTCGACCGCGCAGGTCGTCGGCGATGCGGGCGGCCGTCTCGCGGGTGTCACCCACCTGTAGCACGTAGTAGTCGGTCGTGAGCTCCTCCGCGGGCCAGACCCCGGCGCGCTGACAGAGCAGCGAGAGCGGCGCGTAGCCGGGCGCGACCCCGACAGCCGGGGTGGGCTGGCCGCCGAACCCCTCGATGAGGTCGTCGTAGCGGCCGCCGCCGAACACGGACCGTGACACCTCGCCGGTGGAGTCGAAGCACTCGAACACCACACCGGTGTAGTAATCGAGCCCCCGGGCAGTCCTCAAGGAGAGTGTGCAGTACTCGCGCACACCGAGCTCCGCGGCCGCATCGAGCACCGCCCGCAGGTTCTCGACAGCGGACTCGACCCGGTCGGTCCCAGCAAAGGCGACCAGGTCGTCGAGGTCCTCGGCGGTCGTCCCGAGCAGGTCGTCGACACGCTCGACCTGCCCCGGTGAGAGACCGGCGTCGGTCAGCAGGGTCGCGTACTCGTCGGGTGTGATCTTCTCGCGCTTGTCGACTGCACGGATCGCCTCGCGGGTGTCGACCTCGCCGTCGAGTGTGGTGAGCAGCCCCCCGAGGATGTCGCGGTGCCGCGCCACCGTCGGCGTTAGCTCGGGTGTGAGTGCGATATCGCGGCCACCTCTGTCCTCGAAGGCGTACAGCTCCTCCAGGATCTCCTCGCCGCTCTTGTCGGCGTACATTCGCGACGACTCCAGCGCCGGTGTCTCGATCTCGCGGAACCCGTATCCCCGGGCAACCGACTCGACGGTGTCGATTGTCTCCCGGCGTGCGGCCATCTCCGGCGGGTAGAAGTCCCGGAACCCCTTTATTCGGTCGTACATACGGGGTCGTTCGGTCAGCACGCGCTTGAACGCTGTCTTTCTGTCCGGCCGGCCAAACCAGCACATATCTGTCGGGCGGTTGAACCCCGGCTGTGTACCGGCGCGGCTATCTCGCAACCACGACCGTGACCGGGGTCACACTCGCGGGCTGTCTCGGCCATGGCACCGAGACGGTCGACACCGCGATCGAACTCTGGTTCCGAGACACGCTGGGGTAACAGCTGTGTCGAGCGGGCGGTTGGTGACCGGTCGAGAGGGGCAGATTATTGTCCCCGCGGACCCGACGGTAGTTTATGAACTATGATAGGGTACGGGAGACAGACCCCGCCGCCGCAGACGCACTAACCGCGGAGCGCGAACGGCAGAACGACACCCTCGCGATGATAGCGAGCGAGAACCACGTCAGCGAGGCTGTGCTCCAGGCACAGCGCTCAGAGCTGACGAACAAGTACGCCGAGGGGTACCCCGGTGCGCGGTACTACGGCGGCTGTGAGCACGCCGACACGGTCGAACAGCTCGCAATCGACCGGGCAGAGGATCTGTGGGGTGCAGACCACGTCAACGTCCAGCCCCACTCGGGGACACAGGCGAACATGGCGGTGTACCTGGCGATGCTCGACCCGGGCGACCGCATCCTCTCGCTCCTGGCCGATATCGCCCACATCACCGGGCTCGTCGCGGCCGGTGTCCACTCCTCGCCGGTCGGTGTCGTCGATTTCGTCACCGGTAGCACCCACAAGACCATCCGTGCAGGTCGGGGTGGCATCGTCATGTGCGAGGATGAGTACGCCGACAGCATCGACTCGTCGGTGTTCCCGGGCGCACAGGGCGGCCCGCTGATGCACAACATCGCCGGAAAGGCCGTCGGGTTCGCCGAGGCGCTGGAGCCGGAGTTCCGGACCTACGCCGAACAGGTTGTCACAAATGCCGAGACGCTGGCCGACCGTCTCCAAGAGCACGGGTTCTCGCTGGTTTCGGGTGGCACCGACAACCACCTCGTGCTCGTGGACCTGCGCGACTCACACCCTGACACGACCGGCAAGCAGGCCGAGGAGGCCTTAGAGGAGGTCGGTATTGTCCTCAACGCGAACACCGTCCCCGGCGAGACCCGGTCGGCGTTCAACCCCTCGGGCATCCGCATCGGGACACCCGCGCTGACCACCCGCGGGTTCGGCGAGCGGGCGATCCGCGAGGTGACCGACCTGATCGCGCGCGTCGTCGACGCACCCGATGACGAGGAAACAAAGGCCGAGGTGAGTGTGCGTGTCGACAAACTCACCGACGAGTTCCCCCTGTACGGGTAGCCGGGGAAACCGACGCGACTCACACGTCCACCAAAGGCCTCCGGCGACACGACCGTCCGTAGAGCGTTTCCCCTGGCTAGCCAGACAACAGGAACTCGACTGTCACACCGACGAGCAGATAGCGACGCCCCTCGAAGACCGCAACTGAATCTCCGGTCAGTCCGACCGGGCCTGGTCTGCCCGGACGACGAGTGTGTCCCCGACGACGTCACCGATACGTCTGCCGTCCCTCCGGTAGCAGATTACGGCGACGGCAACAGTCCAGTAGCCCAGTCCGTCGACGAGTCGCAGCGCGTTCCGGAGGGCGGAGCCGCGGAGCGTCAGCGACCCGCCGTCCGCCTGGACGGTTCGGAGGCCGAGGAGTCGCTTCCCGGGTGTCTGTCCGCTCCGAAGTTCGAGACTGAAGTGATAGACAAAGGCGACAGCCATCAGTGCGAGAACAACGGACCACCGTGTCCGGCCGGGCGAGACAACAGCCTCCACAGAGACACCGGTCGCGAGAACCGCCGGAACCACGAGCAGGACGACGACGAACTGGTCGAACAGGAACGCCGGGGTACGCCGCCGCAGTCGTGCCGGTTCGGGGCCCATCTGTGTCCTCAGGGCTCCGGCAGGATCCCCTCCGTCTCGAGGACGGTCCGGAGGTCCTCCATCGAGGTGACGACCACGTCACAGGACGGCTCGACGGCAGGTTTCGGCTCGAACCCGACGGCGAGGTCGGCGGCCTCGAGCATCGGGCGGTCGTTCGCGCCGTCGCCGACGGCGACGGTCCCGGTCTCGCCGGTGGCGGCCTGCAGGATCGTCAGCGCGTCGTCTTTTGTCCCCTCGACGAGCGGACCCGCGACGGCGCCGGTGAGCGCCCTGTCAGCGGTTGGGAGACGGTTCGCGACGACAGTGTCAACCTCTGTTCCCGCCCCCGCGAGCGCCGCCTCGACACCGCGCTCGAACCCACCGGTCAGGATGGCCGTCTCGACACCGGCGGCGCCGAGCGCGTCGAGCACGCCGGCCGCACCTGGGCGCAGGCTGACCTGCTCGAACGCCACCGCGGCGCTGTCGAGCGCCAGCCCCGAGAGCAGGTCACACCGCCGGCGCAGGCTCTCCGCGTACGCGAGTTCGTCGTTCATCGCCCGCTCCGTTATCTCGGTCATCTCCGTGGCGACCCCGCGCCGCTCGCCGAGCAGGACCGTCATCTCCGAGTCCGAGAGCGTCCCGTCGAAGTCGAATGCAACGAGCACAGACTGTCTTCGGCCGTGCCCGGATTCAATCTCCCGATTCCACCCTGCGACCGGTCTGGGGTCCGGAGGGCACACAGCCGAAACCGGACGCAGGGCTACCGGATGGCAAACGAGTGTGGGTCACCAGAGCGAGAGTACGCCTGGCGGGCCGCCAACCGATGAGAGCCTGCCGTACTCGTTTTCTCTCCTCTGCTGTGGCCGTGGTGGCGAGTTCATCGCCCGCGCGGATGCTCAGGCGGGCCGGAGATGCTCGCAGTCGCCGGCGGCGACCGTCTCGACAGTCCCACCGGTGTCGACACGGAGGGCTCCGGGGAACTCGATGCCGGTGGCCTCACCCTCGATGGTCCGGTTGCCCGTCTCGACACGGACACGCCGGCCCAGCGTGTCGGCGTACTCGCGCCACGCCGGCAGGATAGTCTCGTGGCTCTCGTGGAGGGCGTGGAACCCCTCGAGGAGCCGCTGTGTGAGCAACCGGCGGTCCACATCGACGCCCTCGGCACGGAGACTCGTCGCGTCCTCGGTCGGCAGCCCTGCGGGGTCGATGTCGACGTTCACCCCGACACCGGCGACGAGCCACGCCACACGGTCTGCCTCGCCCTCCATCTCGGTGAGGATACCGGCGAGTTTCCGCCCATCGACGAGCACGTCGTTCGGCCACTTTATCCCCGCCTCGACACCGGTCTCCCGGACCGCGCGGGTGGTCGCAACCGCCGCGGCCAGCGTGTACAGCGGTGCGTGTGCGGCCGGCACCCCGGGGCGGACGAGTGTGGAGAGCCAGACACCGCCGCTCGGTGACGCCCACGTCCGGTCGAGACGACCACGCCCGCCGGTCTGTTCGTCGGCCACCACCGCCACGTTCGAGCGTCCCTCGGCCGCCAACTCGCGGGCCCGCCTGTTCGTACTGTCGATACTGTCGTGATACACCACGTCGAAGGGCGCCTCGAGACCGAACGCGACGGCCGGACCGAACTCCGGCACCGACCCGAGTTCGTAGCCGTCGTCGCCGCTCGGTATCTCGAACCCTGCCTCGCGCAGCGCCTCGACGTGCTTCCAGACCGCCGCGCGCGAGATGTCCAGCCGGTCCGCGAGCGCCGGGCCCGACACCGGCCCCTCCGCGAGCCGCTTCAGTACACGGATGCGTGTCTCCTGCATGGGCGTGATTAGCATCTCACAGAGTATAGTAGTGACCGCTCCCCGGCGACACCGCGCCAGGCCTCGCTGGGTCGGCACAACGGACCGGGCCGCGTCGACGGCTCGGTCGACCCAGGGCGTCGGTCGAGTTCGGGCGAGACACGGAGACCCGACCGACGCCAACCGGACAGAGAGCAGAGCGGACCCCAGCTCTCGGGTTGATGCCGTCTCATAGTGATTAGTGCGACTGTTTACCGGTGCGACCGCACGCAGTCGTGCGGTCGATACCGGAACGACTCGAAGTAATCACTATCAGTTGTCGGCTTCGGGTAGGATGTGGACACTCCCGCCGGCCCGGATCACGGGCACGGTTTCGGCGTCGGGGTTGAAGAAGGGCGGGCGAGGAACGGTGACAGACTCGTAGGTCTCGGGGTCGAGCAGCTGCACGGCGTGTTCGTCCTCGACAGCGACGACTGTCGTCTCGGTGGCGTCCGAGCGCCAGCCGAGTCTGCGGGCGTCGGGCACGTCGTCGAGCAGGGCCTCGAACGTGTCACCGGTGTGCAGGCGGAGCCCGGAGAGGCGGTCGTTCGCGCTCCGGATCAGCACCGGACTGTCGCCGTCGCTGGGGTCGACCAGTTCGCCGGGGCGATACGGCGGGAGCCGGACGGCGTAGGTGAGCCGGTAGACACCGTTGCCGTCCCCGTCCTCGGTGACCAGCGTCTCGTGGTCTGTGTACGAACCACCGAACGTCTCGACCAGGCGACGCGAGACCTGCTCGCCCAGCTGTGTCGTCGAGAGCCGGATATCCAGTCCACCCTCGACAGCTGTGACCTCTGTGACAAACGCCTCACGGTCGCCGTCGGCCTCGTGGGCGGCGACGAGTTCGTGGGCGAGTTCGGCGGCCCGGTCACACTCCTCTTGATCGGGGTCGCGGTCACGGGCCCGCACCTGGACGACACTGGCGTAGGAGCCGCCGGCGATGCGGCCACACCGCTCGCAGGTGCCCCGACCGAGTTTCGCCGGGACGAGCACCTCCTCAGCGAGCGGGCGGTCGCGGAGTCGGCCGGTGAACTGACAATGCATCCGGATGGTGGTCTCGTCGACCTGTTCGGGGGCGACCTGCCAGGAGATCTCCGTCGCGTTAACGTGGACACCCAGCGCCTCACGGACCGCATCGACGGCAACATCGGTGTAATCCTGTGCACCGACATCGACCCAGCGGTTGCCCCGTCGGACGGCACCACATCGGGCACAGACCTGCACCTCGACACGCTCGGGGGCGTCCACGAGGTCGTACTCGTCGAGATAACAGTCGTCGCAGAGCGCGCGGTCCCGGGCCGTGGGTCCGGCCGCTCTCCCGTCGACGTCTGTACCACAGCGCGGGCAGAACTCACCGGAACGACTCATCAATCTGTGATACGTGACCGTTGCTTGTAAACACCGCGTTCGGTGTCGCTCCGGCCAGCAACCGGATGTCCCCGGGGAGAAAGTGTCATCAAGATAGAGAACAGACAGGGAAGGTGATAGCTTTATGAGAATCCAGCCCAACCTTATGATGTGAACAGGGCGCAGCGAGAGCGGGGGAAATCAATCCACCGGAACACTGGACGGACGTTCTACTACGCGACCCGGTTGTTGCCCGAGCGTGTTCGCGAGCAGACATACGTCCTGTACGGCTTCTTCCGCATCGCCGACGAGGTTGTCGACGGCGAGGAGGACCGCACGCCGGCAGAGCAACGCGCCCGTCTCGAGGCGCTCCGAGAGGCAGCACTCGGCCACGAACCGGCCGAGGACCCTGTCGTCGAGGCGTTCGCCTCGGTTCGCGAGGAGACAGGTATCCCCGAGACGGAGGTCCACGAGTTCATCGACGCAATGGTGACCGATATCGACACGGACCGCTACGAGACCTACGACGATGTGGAGTCGTACATGCGCGGCTCCGCGGCGGCGGTGGGCAACATGATGAGCGCGGTCATGGGGGTCGACACCCCGGAGGTCCGGCCACACGCGATGGCGCTCGGCGAGGCGTTCCAGTTGACGAACTTTGTCCGCGACGTGCAGGAAGACATCCGTGATCTTGACCGGGTCTACCTGCCGCTGGAGACGCTACACCAGCACGACGTGACGGTCGACGACCTGCGCGAGGAACGCTGTACAGCCGATGTCCGGGAGGCAATCGGCACCGAGCTGCGCCGTGCCGAGGACCGATACCGGGTGGGTGTCAGAGGCATCCAGAAGCTCCCGGAGGACTGTCAGTTCGGTGTCCTGCTGGCCGCGGTGCTGTACGCCGAGCACCACCGTCTGATCCGCAGGCGTCAGTTCGACGTCGTCACCGCCCGACCGACACTGTCCCGGAGTCGCAAACTCTGGACTGTCGCGCGAACCTGGTGGCACTGGCGACGGAGCGGTGACCCCGTGACTGTGTTCCGGCGGGTCAGCGCTATCCCGACCGACGAACCGACCTCCGAGGAAGGTGTTGGAAAGGGTCTCGCTCGCCGCATCCCCTCCCCGACCGCCTGGATCCTCCGTCGGTGAACGGCCTCACCAAGCCAGGCACCCCAATCTGTGACTATCCTGCGTTCCACCAACACCCCGGTGTCAACTGTCTCCCCACACCGAGACAGGAGCGCCACCGTCGAGAGTGTGCCGTGCCGGTCCCTACCGAACCCCGTGTCAGTTATCATTTATGAGATTCGCGGGACAAGGTTCATATG
>UEZF01000046.1_pt1 | contig 11591 bp, 10 predicted proteins | sample 1903571 | NCBI WGS metagenome assembly UEZF01 (sample SAMEA4776352, study PRJEB27445) | saltern metagenome | biome: Hypersaline environment; feature: solar saltern; material: Pellet | place: Spain | collected 2014-08 | depth 0 m | reverse complement strand
CCGTTCCCTCGGTCCACCCCGAGACAACCACCTCGCCGTCGCTGGCGTCGAGGCTGACCATCACCTGCGAGGGGTCGGCCACATCGCTCACGATACCGGGGGTCTCGACCGCCGCGGTGCCGAGGATGACGCGGTCGACACCCCGACGCAGCAGGTCTGTCGCTTCCATCGCGCTCCGGATACCGCCACCGAGCTGTACGTCGACGGCGTGTTTGCCGTCACGCGACTCACTCACCTCTGCGCAGACGGTGAGGATATCGTCGATAGCGTCGGCGTTCTCGCGTTCGCCCTCGAACGCGCCGTCGAGGTCGACCAGATGGAGCGTCTCCGCGCCAGCGTCGAGCCACCCGCGGGCCGCCTCGACCGGGTCGCCGTAGCGTGTGCCCGTGTCGCGCTCACCACCCACCAGCTGTACGGCCTGACCGTCCTGCAGGTCCACCGCCGGGACGACTGTAAACTCCGTGAACATGTGTCTGTCTGGGTCAGCCAGCGTCGAAAGGCTTTGTTATCCGGGGTGGCGTTTCACCGCCGGTGTGGTGTCACTCGCGGGCAGGAAACGGTGGGGCTGGGATTTGAACCCAGGAGTCCTCTCGGACACCTGCTCTCAAGGCAGGCGCAATAGTCCACTCTGCCACCCCACCGCGTGGTCTACCGGCACCCTCGTCACGTCACGTCACGGACTCTCGACGCCCGTCGCGGCGGAAAGCCGGGGGCGACACGGTCGCGGGACCGAGCCACGACGGGTCCGCTGGAATCGGTGTCGTCGAGGGGGTACAAGAGGAGAGAACCCGGAGCGGATTGAAGCTATCGTTCTCGTTTGGTCACACAGGGGACTATCCAGGTCCGAGCGCCGCGAGGTCGGCCGCAACCGTGGCCCGGGCATCGGCCGGGTTGGGGTCGCTGTCGACAAGATGTGTCCAGTCGACGGCGGGTATCGCCGAGAGATGCCCGTCGATTGCCGTATCGTGTGGTGTGTCGAGTCCGGCGCTGTCGTCGTCGCCCCAGATATCGTCGATGACGGTCATCGAGTCGATGCGGATCTCGACAGACGCCGGCTCACACCGCGTGACGAGCGCCTCGAGTCCGAGGTGGAGCGCGGCGTACTCGGCGACGTTGTTTCCGGTTCGCGAACCGACCGGACAGCCGAGCCGTGCAACCGGTTTCTCCGCGACCTGTACGACTGCACCCGCGCCGGCAGGGCCGGGATTGCCGCGGGAACTCCCGTCAACGTAGAGAACGATCCGCGACGCGGTGCACTCGCTGGTGAACCGGGGCGACGGTGGGCCGGCGTCGGTCACCTCATCGACGGCGGCCCGCAGCTCGGTGTCGGTCGTCTGTGGCTCGAACAGACCGCCGTATCCGGGGACAGCGTCGTCGATGGCGTCTATCGCCGGCCGGAGTTCGTACCCGTACAGCGCCAGCACCTCCTCGACCCGCGCAGCAAGCGGCGAGAGTGTCTCTGTCGGCAGTCGACGCATCTCACCTGCCACCGGACCACCCCCTGTGTCGGTCACGCATCGCCCGACAGTTGTCCCGCGGCGGTCAAAAGCTGTCGGACAAAGAGCCGACCGGGCCGGCACGGGGAGACGACACTGTCGTGAGTTCTGCCTTTTCGAGGCGGCAGCGGAGAACGGAACCGACGGTGGAGAGTTTAATCCGCAGAGTGCCGAGACAGTCGAGACAGAGATCCTTGGGGAGGACCTCAGCGTGGAGCAACTCAACGAGGAGTACCCGTTATAGAGTTTCTACGGTGTCAGCGACGAACTGCTGCAGAGCCTCGCCGAGGAGAGCGCACGCGTTAGTGCGGATGTGACCTACGAGGAGGCGGAGAATGAGTCCACGGGGTATCTCACCGTGACCGAGAACGGAGACTGGGTGATCTTCACCTGACCGGTCGGGTGGCTGCCGGACAGGTGCCCCGGGAGACACCGCACCAGCAGGCCGGTCGCTGTGGTCGACAACACACCAGGTCACAGTCTCGACTGCCCGCCCACCCTGCACGGAAACACAACGTCTTTGCGCCCGCCGGTCGAACGTAATACAATGGCGGAGTGTGATGTCTGCGGAGAGGAGGTGAGTATGCCGTACCAGTGTCGTCACTGTGACGGCATCTACTGTGGCGATCACAGGCTGCCCGAGTCACACAGCTGTCCGGTTGTCCAACAGTGGGACCAGCAGGGGCAGGGAGCCGTGTTCGAGTCGACCTTCGACGACTCGCTCGGCGTGGACGACGACAGCGGGGGGGTTGCGGACAGACTCGGTATCGACACGGGTCCCGGTGGGGTGCTGGCGTACTTCCGGGGCAACATGACTTACGTCTTCCTCGCGCTGATGTGGACGACGTTCGTCGCGCAGTGGCTCGTGCTGGTGACGGTCGGTCAGAGCACCCACGACGCGCTGTTCGTGTTCTCCTCGGAGAACCCGTTGTTTGTCTGGACCTGGGTCACGTCGATTTTCGCACACTCGACGGCGACGATACTGCACATCGTGTTCAACAGTATCGTCATCTACTTCTTCGGCCGACTGGTCGAGCGGTACATCGGCTGGAAGCAGTTCACGCTCCTGTTTCTCGCCAGCGGCGTGCTCGCGGGGTTTGGACAGATCGGTGTCCAGGTTCTCACCGACCCGTCGGTGTCGACCGGTGTGGTCGGTGCGAGCGGGGCCGCGCTCGCGCTGATGGGGCTGATAACGGTGCTCAATCCAGGTCTCACGGTGTACGTTTACTTTATAATACCGGCTCCGATCTGGGTAATAAGCGGCGCGACGGTGGGAATCAGCCTGTTGTTTACCCTGATTGGACAGCCCGGCGCGTTCGGCATCGCACACGTCGCCCACCTCGTCGGTGTGCTGGTCGGGTTGGCTTACGGCTACCGTGTCCGTGACCAGATACGGATGCCGAACCAGCTCCAGCTTGGCGGTGGCCCGGGTGGCCCGGGTGGCCCTGGTGGTCCGGGACGAGGGCCGTTCTGATGGACCGTCCGGAGCTCCTGCCGGACCCCTCGCTTTCGCGCTCGGAGATGGAGCGTCTCCAGCGGGAGATCGCCACGAGTGCGATGTTCGCCGACGATCTTGAGGGCGCGCTCGACCCCGGGGCCGAGCAACAGCCGACCGTCGCGGGTGTCGACCAGGGGTTCGACGGCGATACCGCGACGAGTGCTGCAGTCGTGATGCGTGGCGAGACAGTGATAGAGCGCACACACGCGAGCGAACCGGCCGAGATGCCGTACGTTCCGGGGCTGTTGAGTTTCCGCGAGGGCGGGGCGGTGCTGTCGGCGCTCGGTGCACTCGAGACCGACCCGGACGTGGTGCTGGTCGACGGGAGTGGCCGCATTCACTTCCGGGAGGCGGGGCTGGCAACCCACGTCGGTGTGACACTCGACCAGCCGACAGTCGGCGTCGCAAAGAGCCTGCTGTGTGGCACCCCCACCGGGTCGACCTCGGGGCTGTCCGGGGGGGCACGCGTGCCGATCGAGGCCGACGAAACGGTCACCGCCCCCGAGGGGACCGTCATCGGACACGCCGTCCAGACCCGGCAGTACGACACCGACAGCCGGCATATCAACCCGGTGTACACCAGCCCCGGCCACCGTGTCGGGGCCGACACCGCCGCCGACATCGCCGAGCGCCACGCCACCCGGTACAAACTCCCCGAGCCGATCCACCGGGCCGACAGATACGCCGCTGAGTTGACAGACTAACCGCCGCCCGGCCCCCTGTCCCTCGACTGAACAATCGACCAATCCCGGACAGAGAGGTTTAATTGCCGGGCAGTCGTCGACCCGTGTATGCCGGACAGAACGGTGCTCATCACGGGGTGTTCGTCGGGAATCGGGCGAGCAACGGCTGAGGCGTTCGCGGCAGGTGACTGGGTGGTGTACGCGACCAGCCGCGACACGGACGACATCGCGGACCTGGCCGAGCAGGGGTGTGAGACCGCCAGTCTCGACGTCACAGTCGACGCGGATATCGAGCGGGTGCTCGACCGCATCGACGGGGACACCGGCCGGGTGGACTGTCTGGTCAACAACGCGGGTTACGGCCAGTACGGCCCACTCGAGGACGTGCCGGTGAGTCGCCTGCGCCGTCAGTTCGACGTGAACGTCTACGGGCCACACCGGCTCACCCGGGGGGCACTGCCGATGATGCGGGCACAGGAGGACGGCACCATCGTCAACGTCTCAAGCGTGGCCGGTCGGGTTGCGGTCCCCGGTGGCGGCGCCTACTCTGCGTCGAAGTTCGCACTGGAGGCGATGAGCGACGCGCTCCGGGCGGAGGTCGAGCGGTTCGGCGTCGATGTCGTGCTCGTCGAACCGGGCTTTATCGACACCGAGTTCAACAACCGCATGACCGAGGAACTCGATGACCTCCCAAACAGTGGGGCCTACGACTGGCTCTACGACACCACCGACGAGTTTCGGACGGCACTCGACTCGCTGCCGGTCGCATCGGAACCCGAACTCGTGGGGACGACCATCCACGACATCGCCTGTATGTCCGACCCCGACGCACGCTACCCGATCGGCCCCAGCGGGAAGCTCCTGCTTTACTCCCGGTTTCTCCCCGACAGTATCCGTGACTCGCTGGTCAGACTCGCCCGCACGGTGACCTGAACGAGGTACCCGGGCGGTACCGACCAAGGACGCCGGACAGTGACGAACAACAACAGGGTCGGTGTCGGCCTGGACCGGCGCAGGGCCGGGAGAGCTAAACCTTGCCGGGGCGAACAAACGGTGTGCTCGTCGTCGCAACAACGGATTTCGAGGTCTACCACGAGCTTGTCACCGACCTGCGCAAGCGGGACGTCCCGTTCACCACTCTCGAACCTGGCGCGGAGTTCCCGCCCGGCACGGAGGTGGTGGTGAGAGCGGCCGGTGAGACGGTCCAGACGCCGGCAGACGTGGCGGTTGTCGAGGCGACACCGGGCGGCCCGCGGGCGGCGGTTGAGGAGGCGGTCACAGCCCTGCGGGAGGCGAGTGGTCGCACCGTCGTCGGTATCGACCCCGGCGAGCGCCCCGGTATCGCCGTGCTCCGGGGTGAGGTGGTCGTCTCGACGTTCCAGGTCGCCCCCGAGGAGGTCGCCGAGGTGGTCCACCGCGAGACCGCCGACGCCGCCGACCCGCTCGTGCGTATCGGTGACGGGGCGCGACTGGTCGGCGCACGCATCGTCGACGACCTCGACGTGCCGGTCGAACTCGTCGACGAGACCGGCACCACACCGTATCTCGGGGCCGGCACGCGCGGTCTCGGCGACGTCATCGCCGCGGTCAACATCGCCCGCATCGAGGGTGAACGCGTCGAATCCCGCGATGTCGACCCCACCGCCGGCGAACTCCAACACATCCAGAACCGCTCCCGCGAGGCCGGACAGACCAACCGCGAGATCGACGCCGACCTCGCCCGGCGGGTCGCCGGCGGTGACCTCACGATCGGCGAGGCACTGGAGAAACACCGGGGATGACCCGGTCGGAAACCTGTTACCTTCGAGGATTTCCTGTCCGTCGCGAGGTTCCCCTCGCATCTGTCGGGGTCCGGCAGGTCAGTCGGTGGGGGTGGTCTGGCCGGGCTGTTCGTTCGGCACGCTGGCACGGCGTGCGACCGCGACACCGGAGTCGGGGTCGAACAGGTGGACCCGTTCCTCCGGAAAGTCGATACCGACCCGCTGTCCCCTGTCGATAGACATCGGGCCCTCGGTCTTTACCGTGACAGTGGAGTCGCCGATATCGACGTAGATGTGCGAGGACTCGCCGAGCGGTTCGACCACCTCGACGACCCCGGTTACAGCCCCGGTGTTCGGTTCGACGAGGCTGATCGCCTCGGGTCTGATGCCGAGTGTGAACTGTCCGCCGGACAGTCCTCCCGTTGCCCGGTCGGGAACAGGGAAATCGACACCGCCCCCGGCGAGACGACCACCCCTGCGCTCGACCGGGAGCGTGTTCATCGCCGGTTCGCCGATAAACTCGGCGACAAACCGGTTCTCCGGTCGGTAGTAACACTCGAGTGGGCGCCCGACCTGCTGGAGTTCGCCGTCGTACAGGATCGCGATGCGGTCGGCCATCGTCATCGCCTCGGTCTGGTCGTGAGTCACGTACACCGTCGTCACATCGAGATTGTCCTGGAGCTGCTGTATCTCTGTGCGCATCGTCGACCGGAGTGAGGCGTCGAGATTGCTGAGCGGCTCGTCCATCAGGAACACCGCGGGGTCGCGAACGATTGCACGCCCGAGCGCGACACGCTGTTTCTGCCCGCCGGACAGGGACTTCGGTTTCTTTTCGAGCAGTTCGCTGATGTCGAGCAACTCGGCAGTCGACGCCACCTTCTCGCGGCGCTCGGTCTTCGAGAGACCGGTTGTCATCTTGAGGCCGAACTCCATGTTCTGGGCGGCGGTCATGTGTGGGTACAGCGCGTAGCTCTGGAACACCATCGCGATGTTGCGCTCCTCGGGCCGCCTGTTGTTCACCACCTCACCGTCGATGCGGATCTCGCCGTCTGTGACCGACTCTAGACCCGCCACACAGTTCAGTGTCGTCGATTTTCCGCACCCGGAGGGGCCGACGAGCACGAGAAACTCGCCGTCCCTGACCGACAACGACAGGTCCGAGACCGCCTTTACCTGTTCGTCTCCAGTTCCAAACGTCTTTTTCAGATCTGTTAGTTCGAGCTGTGCCATCTTTCTGTCACCCTTTCACCGCCCCGTCTGTGAGCCCGCGGACAAAGTACCGCTGTAGCGCGACAAAGAAGACGATGATCGGCACGATACCGATGACCGCCGCGGCGGCGATGTTTGTCCACTGTGTCGCCAACTGCGTGTCGAACAGGTAGATACCCATCGAGAGGGTGTACGCATCCTGTCCGGCCGGACCGAGCATGGTGTACGCCATCACGAACTCGGACCACGTCAGCACGAAGTTGAAGATGGCGACAACGGCGATACCGGGCATCACCGGGCGCAACAGCACGTACCGGAGCGTCTGGAGCCGGTTGCAGCCGTCGATGCGGGCGGCCTTGTCAAGCGCTGTCGGGACCGTGTCGAAGTAGCCTTTCAGCAGCCACAACGAGAACGGTATCTGGAGGCCGATGTACAGCAACACCAGTCCGGCGTGGCTCTCGGTCAGGCCGAGTGTCCGCATGATGTCGTACAGCGGGAGTACGATCACGATCGGCGATATCATCTGGAACCCGAGTACGGCGAGCAACAGGGTTCGCCGTCCGCGGAACCTGAACCGGGAGAACCCGTACGCCGCCGGCGTCGTCACGAGGATGATACCGAGCACCGACGCGGCGGTCACGAACAGCGTGTTCCGCATCCAGCCGAGGATACCGCTGTCGAGCACCGTGCGGTACGCGTCGAGTGTCGGCTCGGTCGGTATCAGCTTCAGTGAGCTGTACACCGACCCCTCTGCCCGGAGGCTGAGCGAGATGACCCACAGCACCGGGAACACAAAAAACGCCGCCGCTAAGGCGTACACCAGATAGGTCGCCGCGTCGTAGAGATACAGCCGTATCTGTGACCAGGAGAGCCCCGATGGCGTGCCGGGCGCGGTGTCTGTGTCTGTGCTCCCCGCCATCTATATCTCCTCGCTGACGTCGAACACGACGAAGTAAACCGCCGTGATGGTCAGTGTGATGACGAGCAACACCACCGCCGTTGCGGAGGCCAGCCCCATCTGGTAGCTCTCGAAGCCGGTCTTGTACATCGACAGCGCGATTACCTCTGTTGCGCGCCCGGGGCCACCACCTGTGAGTGCAAAGATGAGGTCGAAGGAGTTCAGTGAGTAGATTGTCACGAGAATCGTCACGACGAAAATAACGGGTTTGAGCTGCGGGATGGTGACGTGACGGAACCGTGCGAGCGGGCCCGCACCGTCGACCTTCGCGGCCCGGTACAGCTGGTCCGGCACACGTTTGAGCCCGGCGTAGAACATTATCATCGAGAACGCGGTGCCACGCCACGCGCCGGCGATTATCACCGAGATGACCGCCATATCCGGGTCCGAACGGAACGGAACGATATCGAACCCCAACTGTCCGAGTCCGTTGTTGACGACACCGAAGTTCGTCTCGAGAAGCATTATCTTCCAGACCAGACCGATTATGATTCCGGGGACGATCCAGGCGCTGAGCACCAGCACACGGGTCACGAGCGGACCGCGGAGCCCGCGTCTGACACCGTAGTCGATTGCGACCGCGAGCCCAAGCCCCAGGGCGAGCTGGAGGATGATACTCGAGAGCGAGTAGATTGCGGTCACGCTGAGCGTCGACCTGAACCGTTCACTGTTGAACAGCTGCCGGTAGTTCTCCAGCCAGACGTACGACTCCCCCTGTGTGAGCTGGCTCATATCGGTGAGACTCATCCGGAAGACCTCGAACATCGGGTACAGCTGGAACACACTGATAAACAGCACGGCCGGCAGCAGCCAGAACAGCGGTCTGGAGACGAGTCTGTCGACCAGATCACCGACCGTCGACCCGCTCACGGTCCGGCGGATGCGCCCTCCGAGCGAGGAGTCCTCGACTGTCCGTTCAGTAGCCATAGTCCGGGCCGCCACCGTCACCGTCGTACGCACTGTTTATATTGCTGAGCATCGTCTCGACCGCACCCTCCGGCGAAGACTGTCCGGTGAACACCCGTTCCTTTGCCGTCACCCACTCCGCCTCGATCGCCTGTGAGTATATCGGGGCGCTCGGTCGGGCCACACCGTTTTCCAGGAACTCGCGGAACTGGTCCTGGAAGCGGAACGTATCACTCGAGAACAGCTCGTCGTCCTCGAACACGGACTCACGGGTAGGCAGCTGTGAGCCGGCCTCGCAGTACCGGCCCATCGCCTCCGGCGTGACCGCACTCGCGGCGAGGGACTTTGCACCCTCGCTGACCTCGCCGTCCGCGGCGTAGGCCCCCTCGGTCCAGCCGCCGACACCGGTGGCGAACTGGTCGGGCTGGGGCATCGGAATCTCCGCGACATCCCACCGCTCTGGGTTGTCGTCGTTCGGCTCGATACTGATCTGGTACCGCGAGTTGCTGCCGATGAACATCGCCGACTGGCCGTTTGCCGCCTCCTGCCCGAGCTGGCCGGGGTCGTCGATGTTGCCGACCCGCTGGGGGGTCACACCCTGGTCGACGAGATCCTTGAAAAACTGGAACGTCGACAGGAGGGCGTCGTAGTTGTCGTCGTTTCCGAGCACCGGTGCCCCCTCGTCGTTGACCAGTTTGCCACCCTGTCCCCAGAAAAAGGGCAGCGTGTCGAGTGCGCTCATCTGGAGCGTGAACCCGTCGATACCCTCGCCCTCGGCGATTGCACTGCCAACGGTCAGCAGGTCGTCCCAGGTCCGTGGCGCCTCGCCGTCGCCGTACTGCTCGACAAGGTCCGTCCGGTAGTACAGACACCGGAGCCCCGTGTAGAACCACGCCGCCAAGAGGTCACCGTCCTGCATCGCGGTCTCCTGCACGAACGGAAAGAAGTCGTCGATATCGTCGACGTAGTCGTTGAGCGGCTGCAGAAACTCCCGGTTGTCCGGCACCCAGATCGAGTCGAGTGTCGATGACGGCGGTGCGTTCCCGTTGCTCGCCCGGGCGACTAGCTGTGACTCCCACTGGTCGAGGTCGGCCTGATAAACGAAGTTCGCCGTATACTCCGGGTTCTCCTCGGCCCACGTCTCGAAGCGAGCCCGCATCGCCGAGGCAGCCTCGGGCTGCAGGCTCTCGCCCTCGTCCGGACTGTAGAACGCGCTCGTCCAGTGGTCGAACTCGGTGTTACCGGTCCCTGCGCGGCCGTGGGTGACCAGTTGTTCGTCCCCGCCGTTCGAGGTTCCATTGTCCCCACCGTTCGAGGTCCCGTTGTCGCCGTCGTCGCCGCCGACACAACCGGCTACCGCCGCTGTGCCTATCGCTCCTGTCGCCAGCAGGAACTTCCGCCGTGTCTCGTCGAACTGTTCGCCTGATGAGTTATCCTCACTCATACCCAGTGTAACGAATCTCGCAAGTAAAACCGTTTTCATAGGCTATCGACCACGACAGCGGTTCTGCGACCGTCTCGCGTGGAGCACGAGCCTGTCACGGCGGGTCGTCATACTCTTGTAAACTGTCCGAAATAACACGCCTCGTGTCAGCAGCTACGGCTGGTGAGTAGTGTTGCTCGGGATACAGCTTCCCGAGGCCATCGGGACAGGAGCCCGCAATCTCGGGTCGTCAGGAGCGAATCCCCGTTGTGGTAGTTCACGCGTAGAACACCGTCGGGCGGCGGCTGTCGGGGTTGTCGGGGAGATACTCCGCGATGGTGTCCCGGTCGGCGTCACCGACGAGCTGATCGAGCACATCCACCGCCGACGCACGGAGGAGCGGCTGGTTGTCGTTCCCGCAGTTCTGGTCGAAGGTGCAGGCCGGACAGCCGTTCGGCTGTCCACAGTCACAGTCTCGCAGCTGGTCGCGGGCACGCCGGGCAAGCGGTTCGATGTTCTCGTAGATTGCCCGGGCAAAGCCTAACCCACCCTCGACACCGTCGTAGACGAACCAGCCCGACGAGGGCGGCTCCGCCAGTTCGGCTGCCCGCCGTTCGAGTGCGTGTGTCGCGGCTGCCATCGACTCCCCGGCAGACTCGCCCAGCTCCTCGTACCCCTCCTGGGTGTAGTGGGTGTCGAGAACGAGTGTCGCCAGCCCGCCGAGGTCGTTTTTATCGACCCGGAGTTCGAGCGGTGCCGTCTTTATTATCGCGTGTTCCGCCGCATGGAGCCCGGCGACGTACCCCAGATGCGGGGCGTCCGTCTCGTCGGGGTCGACCCCGGTCTCGACACCGTACCCCTGGTACTTTCGGACGAGCCCCTGCTCCACCTCGTCGGGCACCTCGACCCAGCACAGCTGTGTGTCCATCGGAATCGGCGGGTTCCCCGTCGGAATCGCCTGCTGTTTCGGTTCGCTGTTGTGGACGTACATCCGGTCGTAGGAGTGGTGATGGACCAGCACCGTCCCGTGGCCAAAGTGCACCGTGAACCCGTTCACCGTGCGCTGTCTCTCGGAGGTGGCATCGAGCACGTTGACCGTGCGCCGTGTCCGCGTGTAGTAGTCACGGTCGACCGGTTCGAGTTCGACAACCGGCTGTGGTCGGTCGTCGTCGAGTGCCACTACCTCGAACTGCTGGCCGTTCTGCAGCCGCACGGCCCCCTCGTGGTAGTCCCGGTAGGCACGGTTGCGGGCGACCGGTTCGAGGTCCAGGTCCGGCTCGCCGCGACCTGTGTCGACGCCGTCCGCGAGCTGGAGCCGGTAGTCTGTCTCGTTCGTCCCGTAGAGGTTGACCCGTGTCTGCGGGCGACCCGGGCCACAGTAGTGGACACCACCCTCCAGGTAGCCGTCGACGAACCCCGCCTCGCGCCACATCTGTGTCGCCGCACGGAGCCGGGCCTCCTCGGCGAACCCCCCTGCGTCGGTCTCGTCGACCGCAATCTCGTCTGTGGCACACAGGAGGTGTGTCGCGAACACCGAGTTGTTCGACGTGTCGACAACCGCGTCCTCGACGTCGGTCTCGAGGAGGTACTCGGGGTTGTCGACGACGTACTGGTCGAGTGTCCGGTGGTCGGCGACCATCACCGCGAGACTACGACTC
>UEZF01000052.1_pt1 | contig 11704 bp, 11 predicted proteins | sample 1903571 | NCBI WGS metagenome assembly UEZF01 (sample SAMEA4776352, study PRJEB27445) | saltern metagenome | biome: Hypersaline environment; feature: solar saltern; material: Pellet | place: Spain | collected 2014-08 | depth 0 m | reverse complement strand
CCCCCCCGACCGACTGCGGTGCTCGTTCCCTTCGGTCACTACGCTCCTCGTCTCTCGCGCGGTGTCGGCTCGCGTCTCTGACGAGCACGCTCGAAAGCGCGCGCCAGCACCGTGTGGTCGGTCAACCGACACCGTCTCGAATCGGTCACCTGATGCGGTATCGACCCAGTTAGCTGGTACCGTCTCCGGGCCAGGTGGGAAACTGTGTCAGGTGAACGCTGGAATGTGGAACTCTTTAGCGGCGTGGGAGCGTATCAGGTGACATGACAGCAACGCTTGAGCGCAACAGGCTCGACGAGGAGGAGAGCCCGTATCTGCGCGACCACGCCGAGAACCCGGTGAACTGGCAGCCATGGGAGGCAGAGACCCTGGCGGCGGCACGCGAACAGGACAAACCCATCTTCCTGTCAGTGGGCTACGCCGCCTGTCACTGGTGTCACGTGATGGCAGACGAGAGCTTCGACGACGAGGCGGTCGCGGCGGTGCTCAACGAGGAGTTCGTTCCGATAAAGGTCGACCGCGAGGAGCGGCCCGACATCGACAGCATCTACCAGACAGTCTGCCAGCGTGTCAGCGGCCGGGGTGGCTGGCCACTGTCGGCGTGGCTCACCCCGGAGGGGGAGCCGTTTCAGGTCGGCACCTACTTTCCGCCGGAGCCACGTCGCGGGATGCCCGGCTTCTTGGACCTGTTAGAGGATATCGCGGCAGCCTGGACCGACCCCGAGGAGCGCGAGAAGATGGAGAGCCGCGCCGCACAGTGGACGGCGATGGTCGAGGGTGAACTCGAGGAGGTGCCAGACAGCGCCGGCAGTCTGGACGAGGGGGTCCTGGAGACGGCGGCCGAGGCGGCGGTCCGGTCGGCCGACCGCCACCGCTACGCGACCGACAGTAACTGGACGGTGCCACACTTCGAGAAGATGCTCTACGACAACGCACAGTTGCCGCGGGCGTATCTCGCTGGCTACCGCGTCACCGGCGACGACCGCTACGCCGAGGTGGTCCGTGAGACACTCGCGTTTGTCGAGCGCGAACTCACCCACCCCGAGGGGGGGTTTTTCAGCACACTCGGCGCACAGAGCGAGTGGGAGGGTGAACAGACCGAGGGGGCGTTCTACCTCTGGACACCCGAGCAGGTCCACAACGCCCTCGACGATGAGGCCGCCGCGGCGGTGTTCTGTGACCGGTACGGCGTCACGGAGACGGGTAACTTCGAGGGCCGCACCGTCCTCACGCGGTCACGGCCGCCAGCGGGGGTGTCGACAGACCGCGAGGAGTCCGATGCCGAGGTGACAGACCTGCTCGAGACGGCCCGTGAGGAGTTGCTCGCGGCACGCGAACAGCGCCCGCGGCCCCCGCGAGACGAGAAGGTGCTTGCTGGCTGGAACGGGCTGATGATATCGGCGTTCGCGGAGGCGGCGCTCGTGCTCGACCGGGAACACGCCGACCCGGCGGCGGCGGCAGTCGAGTTCGTCCGGGACGAACTGTGGGACGGTACCAGCCTCAGCCGGCGCTACTCGGACGGTGTGGTAAAGATAGATGGCTATCTCGAGGACTACGCCTTTCTGGCCCGCGGCGCGCTCGACCTGTTCGGGGCGACACGCGACCCGGAGTATCTGTCTTTCGCACTCGAACTGGCCGAGGCGATCGAGCGGGAGTTCTGGGACGCGGAGGCCGGGACGCTGTACTTTACCCCCGTCGACGGTGAGTCGCTGATCGCGCGGCCACAGGAGCTGACAGACCAGTCCACACCCGCGAGTATCGGCGTCGCCGCGGAGCTACTCGACGCGCTCGACCCGTTCAGACCCGACCGCGAGTTCGCCGAGATTGCCGCGCAGGTGGTCGAAACCCACGGGAGTCGCATCGAGTCGAACCCGCTCCAGCACGCGTCGCTGACGCTGGCCGCCGACACCGTCTCCCGCGGGATGCTGGAGCTGACGATGGTCGCCGACGACCCGCCAGAGGACTGGTACAACACGCTCGCCGACCGGCATCTGGACCCGTACGCGCTGTTCTGGCGACCGGTCACAGCCGAGACCCGGACAGCGTGGCTCGACACTCTCGGACTCGACGAGGAGCCGGCCGTCTGGGCCGACAGAGAGCTGAAAAACGACGAGCCGACCGTCTACGCCTGCCGGGCACAGACCTGCTCGCCGCCGCGAAACCAGCTCGCGCGAGCGCTCGACTGGGCCGAGCACACGCTGTAGCCGACAACACATCTGCTCGCGTTGTCTGGTCCGGCTCCGGTGACTGCTCTGTCTGACTACGGCTGTCGAGATGATCTGTGGAGTTGCCCAGCCAGTACGCTTATCATTGATACGCCGAGATAGTAAGCCAATGAGTCTCAGGTGTTCACTCTTCGGCCACAACTACGGTGACACGGAGCGCCGGCGCAACCGCGAGGAGAACGGTACCGAACTCGTGGAGACAACCCAGGAGCTAAAAGCCTGCACGCGGTGTGGCGATACACTCGTCGTCTCAGAGGCGACCGAGGTAAAGACACTCGAGGCCCCCGATGCGACCACAGGGGTAGGGGCAGACGCCGGACAGCAGGACAGAACCGACGCCGACGGGCGAGACGAGACCAACAGACGAGACGGCACCGGCACCGAGCAAGAGGAGGGGACAGCACGCGGTGGGGCCGAGACGGAGACAGCGGACCAGCGGGACAGGCAGTCGACAGAGGCCGGTCAGCGTGAGGAGCAGATAAAACGGATCAACACCCGTGACACGCCGCACAGCGGCGAGGGCACCACCCGAAACGGGGCGGCGACTGTCGGTCAGGGCGAGGCGGACGGCGGGGTCGAACCGTCCGACGCCGGCACGTCTCCCGGTCCCCGGTCGGGGTCCGATCGGTCGGGTGCCACATCCTCTGGTCCCGCCGGCGACACGGGCACAGCAGATACGGCGGACGCCCGGTCCCGGGAAACCAGCACCACGGGCACGGAGGACACCCCGGTCTCCCGGAAGAACGACGCGTTCATAATCGACGAGGACGGCGAAGAGCGTCGTCCGACAGAGTGGCCGGGACCCGACGGCGGGGACGGCGACGATACCGCCGATGTCGAGAACTGGGAACCAGAGATCGGTGCCGACGACACCGACAGACCGCCGGAGCCGGCCGCCAGGTCGACGACCGGACACACCGTTCCAGAGGGCGAGTTCTACTGTCCGGAGTGTGAGTTCACCACGCTCGTCAAGTTCGCCTCCTCGCTCCGCGAGGGTGATTTCTGCCCCGAGTGTCACCGCGGCGCGCTCAAACACCGCACCGAGTGACCGTCCTCCGGTCGGTCGGGTGTCCCCGTTGACGGCACCGAGCACAAAACCTAAACCGCCAACTTACGAACCCGTACCCATGCGAGAGTACAAGATGGGACGAGGTGAGTACCTCGACGAGCGTATAAAGAGTATCGAGTTCGACGAGGAGGAACACGAGTACGAGTACATCACGGATGTGGATGTCGACGACGTCGAGGGTCTCGAAGAGATCGACGACATCGAGGATGTGGCAGACCTCGTCGAACTGTGCTTTGGAGCGATAACCGATAGCGAGACGTACAGCGGGAGCGAGTTGCTCGTCGTCGAGGAGCCCCGGAACCCGGTGTTCGAGCGCGTGACCGCGGGGGCAGTCGAGTACAGCAGCAAGAAGAACAAACTCGCGCTCGATATCGAGGAGCGGCCCGCGGAGGAGGTGATAGCCGAGGGGCAGTTTAACGCCGCCGAGGAGGCTGTCAGCGCAAAAAACGAGTTCCTGCGGGCCGGCACCGGCCGGGACGCGAAGGCCCGCCGCGAGTCGATGAAACGCGATGTCGAGGACGACGAGACCCCCGACAGTGTCGCGTGACCACGGCAGGTACTCTCCTCACTCCCCACTGACCGGCAGCCGTGGGTGCGGACCCTGGTGGCCGAGCGTTATCGGAGCGTTGGCGAGGAGGTGTAGCCCAGCGCGAGAAAGGCGACCCCGAGCAGACGGTGCAGACAGCGGTGGTGTGTCGCGCCGACGCCCTCGATGAGTGTGCCGTACAGAAACACCGCGGGAATCGTTCCCACCCCCGCGGCGAGCGCCGGTCCACCGGCGACGGGCGAGTCGCTCGACACTGCCGGTGAGCCACCGGGTGACCGACTCCGTGCCGGGTAGCTCTAGCTCCACCGAGACACGACCGAAGATATACTGCCCGCACATGACGACGATCAGCCCACCGACGACGACGTCGACCATCCTACGAACCAGTTCGGCTGTCGCGCTCACGGTGTCGACACCGACAAACAGCAGATCGCCGAGCGAACCCATACGCACCGAGAGGCCTGAGCTGCTCGCCCGTTCGATGTTGAACAGCGCGTGCCGACACACCTCGGGGTTCCCCCTCATAGTGATTAGTGCGACTGTTTACCGGTGCGACCGCACGCAGTCGTGCGGTCGATACCGGAACGACTCGAAGTAATCACTATCAGGCACGCGCCTGCCGCAGTCACGCTGAACGGGTTGCCGTCGAAGACCGCGTGGTCGACCCACTCCAGAGGCGTCTCGTCGCGCCGTTCGACGAACGTCCCCCGGAACCCCTCGTCGGCGTCGATCGCTACCAACCCCCCGGTATCGAGCACGAGTCGCCCCCGTTCGGGGTCGATATCGGCCCGAATGCGGTGGATGGCGTCTGTCCGCTTGCCGTTGAGATACTCGCTCTGTCGATAGCAGGAACGCCGTAGTCCATGTTGACACGGTGAAGATAGGTGCGCTGTCCGCAACGGAAACAGGGTTTTCGGGTTGACCTCCTCCCCGCCGGAAGGCGAGGCTTTCGCCTCGAATCCTCCGTAACCGAAATCCGGATGCACGGTCGGGCTCTTAGTAAACAGTAGGTGAGAAAACAGTGCAATCGAGACTAACGGTATCCGGGATGTCGTGTGCGACCTGTTCGGCGGCAGTCGAGGAGGCTGTCGGCGAGTTGGACGGCGTCTCGTCGGTGGATGTCAGCGTTGCCACCGACGAGGCAACCGTCGAGTACGACCCCACGGAGGTGTCGCTGTCACAGGTCTACGCGGCCATCGAGGAGAGCGGCTACACGCCGGAGCGCCGGACGGAGACCGTCGAGATTGCCGGGATGTCGTGTGCGACGTGTGCGGAGACGAACGCCACGGCCATCGAGGACCTGCCGGGCGTGCTGAGCGCCGACGTCAACTTCGCCACCGACGAGGCCACCGTCGAGTTCAATCCGGCGGACGTCTCGCTGTCGGCGGTGTACGACGCGGTCGAGGCGGCGGGGTACACCCCCGGCCGCGGCGCGGACGGAGGCAAGGACAGCGAGGAGGGCAAGAGCATGACCGAACAGCGCGAGAGCGCCGTCGAGAGCGAACTCCGGACGAAGCGACGGTGGGTCGTCGTCGGCGGACTGCTGACCACACCGTTCCTGCTGGTGATGCTCGAGATGTTCGTCGGCGAGTTCCTGCCCGCGTGGTTCGACTGGGTCGAGTTCGCCCTCGCGACGGTGCTGGTAGTGACACTGGGTCGGCACTTTTTCACCGGCGCTTACACGGCCGCGGTCAACAACCACCAGGCGAACATGGACACCCTGGTGACGATGGGCACCCTGACCGGCTACCTCTACAGTACGGCGGTCATCACCGACCTCGTCAGCGGCGGTCTGTACTTCGAGGCGGTCGCGTTCATTCTGTGGTTCATCTACCTCGGGGTGTGGCTGGAGGTGCGCTCGAAGGCACGGGCCGGTAGTGCGCTCCGGGAACTGCTGGAGATGCGGGCGACGGAGGCGACGGTCGTGAGAGACGATGAGGAGGAGGTCGTCCCCGTCGAGGACGTGGTGGTCGGTGACGTGATGAAGATACACCCGGGCGAGACGGTGCCGACGGACGGTGTCGTCGTGGACGGGGCCAGCGCCGTCGACGAGTCGATGGTGACCGGCGAGTCCGTTCCCGTCGAGAAACAAAAGGGTGACGAGGTGATCGGGTCGACAATAAACGAGCAGGGCGTACTGTACGCGGAGGCGACCCGTGTCGGCGAGGAGACGGCAATCCAGCAGATCGTCGAGCGGGTCAAGCAGGCACAGGCCCGCCAGCCCGACGTCCAGCAACTGGTTGACCGTGTGAGCGCGTACTTCGTGCCTGCGGTCATCCTCAACGCCGTGCTCTGGTCGGTGCTGTGGTTCCTGTTCCCGGGGTCACTGTACGCGGTGTCTGACACACTCGGGTCGGTGATACCGGTGCTCGAACCGGTCGGCGGCGGTCCTGCGCCGGCGGTTCCCGGCACCGGTATCCCGCTGTTCGAGTTCTCCGTTGTTGTGCTCGCCTCGGCCATCCTGATCGCCTGTCCCTGTGCGCTTGGGCTGGCGACGCCGATGGCGACAATGGTCGGGTCGACACTCAGCGCGAAAAACGGCGTCCTCTACAAGGGTGCCGACGTGCTGGAGCAGGCCCGCGACATCGACGCCGTCGTCTTCGACAAGACCGGCACCCTCACGCACGGCGAGATGGAGCTGACCGATATCGTCCCCGCCGGTGGGTCGACGACGCGGCCCGACGGCGGTGAGGCTGTGTCGGATACGCGAGGAGACACCGGCACCGAGGAACGCCCCGACGGTGGTGTGCTCGAACCAGAGCGCGAGCACACCACTGTTGACGAGGAGTCACTGCTGGCGCTCGCCGCGAGCGCCGAGTCGGCGTCGGAGCATCCGCTCGGGGGGGCCGTCGTCGCGGCCGCCGAGGAGCGCGGACTGGAGCTGTCGGACCCCGAGGCGTTCGAGAGTGTCCCGGGACACGGGGTCAGTGCGACACTCCCCGAGGGGGAGCTGCTGGTTGGCAACCGGAGGCTGATGCGGGAGAACGGTGTCGACACCGCGGCGGTGGCACAGACGACAGAGCGCCTGGAGCGCGAGGGAAAGACCGCGATGTTGGTCGCCCTGGACGGTGACCTGCTTGGGGTGCTCGCAACCGCCGACACCGTCCGCGAGAGCGCACGCGACACCGTCGACCAGTTGCGCGAACGGGGCTACGAGCTGCTGATGCTCACCGGCGACAACGAACACACGGGTCGCGCAATCGGCGAACAGCTCGGCATCCCACCGGAAAACGTCCACGCCGAGGTGCTCCCTGGTGACAAGGCCGACGAGATAGACGAGATTCAGTCCGACGGCTCTCGTGCGATAATGGTCGGTGACGGCGTCAACGACGCGCCCGCGCTGACGACTGCCCACGTCGGCGTCGCAATCGGCTCTGGCACCGACGTCGCAATCGAGAGCGGCGACATCACGCTGATGCGTGACGACCCCGCAGACGTGATAAAGGCGATGCGTATCGCAGACGCCACCATCTCGAAGGTCCGCCAGAACCTGTTCTGGGCGCTGGCGTACAACGCAACGCTCGTCCCGGTCGCCTCCATCGGCCTGCTCAACCCCGCGCTGGCGGGGGCCGCGATGGCCTTCTCCAGTGTCTCCGTGGTCTCGAACAGCCTCGCGTTCATGCGCTGGGACCCCCACGAGGAGTACACCTTCCTCCCCGTCCGCCCGTTCGTCCGGGCCCGGGAGCGTCTCACCGGGTGACCTGGACTGCTGTGAGTGTCCTCTGTTCCGGGGGGCACGGGTAGTGCGTGATTGCCAGCCCTGGCCGCGGCTGGTCCGACGGGTTCCACACAAGAAACTTTCTGTCGACGGCGTTAGTCACGGCTATGAACCGGCGATTGTTCCTCGCATCGTTACTCACAGTCGGCAGCCTGGCTGGGTGTCTCACAGACGATGACGACAGCGAGCCGGAGCTTCTCAGGAAAGGCACCTAGATAGCGAGCGTCAGCGTTGCCGGGGATGCACCGGGCCCCGTCGAGGTGACTGCCGCGTGTCGAGACGAGGTGTACACAGTCGAAGCTGGCGAGGAGTTCGAACTTCTCCGGCAGGAGGATGCCGAATCGTGTACAGTACAGTTCCGGAGTCAGTACGCTGAGCCAGCGAAGACAGAGTACCAGATTGGACGGCTGGAGGAGGTAGAGCTGACTGTCCATCCTGATGAAGAGTTCGATTTCAGCCTGACAATCGTCAACTAGCTCCGTCTCTCGTGTTGGCTCGCCACCGCGGCACTAGGCTACACCGGTCCAGTCGAGCGGGCGTTAGGGTTACATTACTGTTACGAAATTTAGTAGCATTCAGTAGGATTCAGCTGTCTTTCTCAGCGACACAATTACGTATATGTTTACCATATGGGAGGGTATGGGAGATAGATACGAAGTCGAAGGCGAAGCAATCGTCGAGCGGGAAGTGAAACCGTTCGGCAGTGGTCGCGCACACGTGACCGCCCCGAAAGACTGGATCAGCGCAGATGTGAAACTCGTCCGCACCACCGACCCCGACCACGACGATGGCCAATGACCCAACTCACCGAACAGTTCCACGTCCCTGAACAGCATCACGGGCCGTGCGACCGCCTCACCACACTCGTCGAAATACATACACGCCGTCTGCTCGCTGAAGAATACTGGAACGACACCCATCTTGATGCCATCGGCGACCACTCCGGCCACTCCTATACCTACATCCGGGACGACGACTACGACGCTTTTGCCGATGTCGAGGAGTCCCTCTACAGTCGGTTCAAGCGATGTGTCTATCACCGCGTCACGCACGTTCTTGACGCTCACGCTGACGAGTTTCGAGCCTTCCAGTTCGTCCGCGAGACAGTCGGAGAACGCAAGATTCAATCGATTGGCTGGCGCCGCCTCCGTACCCGGCTGTTCGACAGGGACTCGCCGTACATCGAGTGGCGCGTGCTCGAATCGGTCGTCGAGCAACTCAACACGTGTTACGACCGCCACGGACGCTTCCCCGATACGTACACGGAACTGATCGGGACACCGGAACCGAACGGCACAGTTCCCTACGCGCCGGACAAAGGCGACTACCACATCCACGAGCTCACCGTTGAGGCCGGTGATGTGGTGGTCGTGTTGAACGCGCCGGACTCGCTCTCGCCGGACAGTTCTCACGACTGGACAGAGCACGAGATACGCTTCCCAACCCATTCCAGATTTAACAATATGCTCGACGCGGGAGAGCTGAAGGCTCCAACGCTCCACACGTCCGAGCATGGGTACACGCTCGACGTGCCCGTTGCCGTGCCCGAACAGGACAGTGACACGGTCGAGGACCGTGTGCTGGCAGTTGATCTCGGCGTCAAAAAACAGGCCACTGCCGTCGTTCTCGACGCCGGCGAGGGGGCTCGACACGAACAGGTCGGGCCACCAACGTTCGTTGACCATCCGTCGAAGGAGAGGTTGTTCCGTCTGAGAGCCGATGCCGAAGGCATCAACAACCGGCTTGCAGAACTCCGGCGGCAAGGCAAAGCACACACCGAACGATTCGAGCACTTGCTGAGTGAGTATCGCCAGACACGGCGGAAGGAACGTCGCCTTCGCGAGCAAATCCAGCACGACGTAGCGAACCAGTTGGTGTGGCTGGCTGCCGAGAACGGCTGTGAAACCATCGTGTTCGAGTCGCTTGGCCAGATTGACTCGCCGGACACGAGTGGGACGGTCGCGTGGTCGATTTCCTCGTGGGCACGGGGTGACCTGCTGGACCTCGTGACGTACAAAACCGAGCTGGTCGGGCTTGAGGTCGAGACGGTGAATCCGTGGGGGACGAGTCGGCACTGTCCGCGGTGTGGTGTGGAGGGGCGGACGGTGAAAGCGCCCGACGACCACACCGAACAGCGCCACGGTGGGCACTTTCACTGTCCGGCGTGTGATTACGAGTGTGACCGGGACGTGGTGGGTGCGGTGAATGTCGGTCGGAAGTATCTCGACGGTAGCAAAATGGAGGAGGCGAACCCCGCCGCCTACACGGAGGCGGGGAATCACGCCAGTTTTCCATCACCGTCAGGTGCCCGTTCTGCTGGCGTTCAGTCCGCGACCGAGCAACAGGAGATGGCGAGCGGTCGTCAGACCCAGCTGTCTCAGTACTGTTCGTCGTCACTCACTGCGAAACGGCGAGAGACAGACACGGGTGGACTGCACAGAACTCACGGTAGTCACACCGGGCAGCAGTTGTCCAGCGGGAGTCTCACACAGTACGTCCTCGCCAGTACGACTGAATGTGGCTAAATACTCTCACATACTACTGAAAATCAGAACGGTGTTCGGCGGTGGGCGGTCAGGCGCCACCTGACGACTGCGGAGTTCTCTTGCTGCATCAGAACAGATGAGTGATAGGAGAAAGGCGACCGGAGCCGGTTGATGACCGACGAAAGGTTCAGTACGCGTCGCTATCCGAACTCTTCCTGAAGATCAGAATATGCTGATGGACCATCGAGGGGACAAACGAGAACGGGTATCCGTAAACGTGGAGCTCCTTCGAGGGGTCGTACCAGATCACGTCTGATTTTAGGACGTAACCCGCATCCTGTATCTGACTGGCTAGCTCTGCCGCGAGCATATTGAATGATTGCTCTCGGTACATATCTCCGATAAACAGTATCACGTAACCGCCCCCCGTTACTGTGGTGTGGAACTGCTCGAACTTGGCCTTCATATCCGCAAGCCACTCTGATTTCGTCTGTATCTCGCCGTCGTCGAACTCGCCGAGTTTGCTCTCTCTGGTCTTGTTCGTGTTTCGAGTTTGTTCGACCTTGTCCATCGACCAGTACGGAACATCGGTTAGCAGGAGGTCGATAGACTCGGACTCGACATTTTCGATCAGGTCCGTGCAGTCCCCACAGCGCATCTCCTGTTTCGCCAGTCGCTGCTCGCCGCGACTGACCCGGTCCGCGTTCTCTGCCTCGAGGACCTCCTCGTACAGGGCAACCCAGCGTGGATTCAGTTCGAATCCGACGGCGTCTCTGCGACCCGTTCCCTCGTACTCGGCCAGACTGGCCCCGAAAAGAGTGCCACCGACCCCTGCAAACGGGTCGAGTACCCTGTTGCCGGCCTTGCTGAACCGCTGGATCAACTCCAGACACAGGCGTGGTGGCTTCTGCCCGCCGTGTTCACCCCGCAGTTCGTGCTGAAAGTCAGGGGGGTACTGTCTGTGAATGACCGACTTCGTGGCGAACTTCCACTCCCGGCCCGTCAGGTCGTTTATTTTGTTCCGCTCGTCGTAGATCCCCCGGCCCTCGATGTACTGCTGATACTCGGAGAGTTCGTCGGTGTCGATTACCTCACCGTCCTCGATCGGCAGTGCGTCCTCTCTGGCACGCTCCTCGTCGAACTCACCCTCCTCGTCGGTGAATAGGCGACTTTGTCTGTACCCGGACGACTCGTCGCTCATGGGTACCCTGATTGCGCGATCCTAATAACAGTAGCCACTCGCCGGGGGACTGCGGCGGTGTGGAGGCCCGGAACGACACAGTGCTCGTGTGTCTTGAGATCCCACCGGAAACGGTGTGCAGACTCTGAGAGTACACCCGAGCGGGTATGTGGTGTCTCGCAGTTGACATCGTCGGCAGACAAACCGGTTTTTAGTTCTTTGCCACCGGGGCGCACGTACTCCAGACTCGCGTTGACCAGGAACACCACACCCCCAGGGAAGTTCTCGACCAGTGTCTCGTACTGGCTCCGCAGTTCCATTGACCTCCTCCCCGCCGGAAGGCGAGGCCTTCGCCTTGACATTCTCGTAACCCGATTCCGACGAGCGACACCGGTGCGTCCACTCGACCCCTGGGCGACACCCGAAGCCGATTGTCGGGGTGAGCAAACACTCTTATACGCCGGTGCCGTGCACCGTAT
>UEZF01000041.1_pt1 | contig 11842 bp, 10 predicted proteins | sample 1903571 | NCBI WGS metagenome assembly UEZF01 (sample SAMEA4776352, study PRJEB27445) | saltern metagenome | biome: Hypersaline environment; feature: solar saltern; material: Pellet | place: Spain | collected 2014-08 | depth 0 m | reverse complement strand
GGGGTAACAGTATATAAGCTGGAATGTCAGAGTGAAGTGTATGAGATCTGATCTCGACCGCTTCGAGTCCCGCCGCTCGACGGTATATGGACAGCGAGGGGTTGTAGCCACCAGCCAGCCACTCGCTGCGCAGGTAGGAATCTCGACGCTCGAAGACGGCGGCAATGCGTTCGACGCAGCTGTCGCTACTGCTGCAACGCTCAACGTTGTCGAGCCGACATCGACCGGTCTAGGGGGGGATGTGTTTGCACTTTACCGAACAGCAGCGGGTGAGGTGGGGGCAATGAGGGCCTGTGGCGGCGCGCCAGCTAACGCGGATGTCGACACCGTCACGGAGGCAATTGGTTCCGACAGTAGTGACGTTGTCGAGATGCCTGAGACGGGCGCGCATACTGTCACGGTACCGGGGACGGCCCGCGGATGGGAAGCGACCGTCGAACAGCTCGGGCGAAAGACACTCGCCGAGGTACTGCAGCCGGCCATCGGATACGCGATGGACGGATATCCGGTGTCGGAGGTCGTCGCAGAACAGTGGCGCCACGGCGAGGAGTTGTTCGCCAGTCCACACGCTAGGGAGGCCTTTCTCTTCGACGGGCGGGCTCCGAAGGTTGGACAGCGAGTCAGGCTCCCTAAATTGGGTGAGTCGTTACAGGCAATCGCCCGAGAAGGTGCTGATGTGGTATACGAGGGTAAGATCGGCGAACGCATTGTCTCGGAGGTACGGTCACGCGGTGGGTTCATGACGCTTGATGACCTCGCGGATTTCGAGGTCGAATGGCCCACCCCGATTACGAGTAGCTATAACGGGGCAGATATCTACGAACTGCCGCCGAACAACCAGGGAGTGATCGCGCTTGAGGCGCTGAACATCGCCGAAGAAATTGGCGCTGGCGACTATCCCCTTGACTCTCCCGAGCGCGTGCACTACTTCGCCGAAGCGATGAAACGCGCGTTTCACGACGGACACCACTACGTCGCTGACCCGACGTACGAAGAGCATCCTCCACTGGCTACCGCAGAGTGGGCTCGGCGGCGGGCACAGGGGATCGATGGACGGGCAACCCAGAACATTTCCATCGGTGTTCCGAACGCCAACGCGGAGGACGCTGACACCGTGCTATTAACCATCGCGGACGAGGAGGGTAATCTAGTCTCGTTCATCAACTCCCGGTTCGAGGGCTTTGGCTCGGGCCTGGTCGCAGGTGACACTGGTATCGCGCTGCAAAACCGTGGCTCCTCGTTCTCGCTCGATCCAACACATCCGAACGTCCTAGAACCAGGCAAGCGACCGTTCCACACACTGGTGCCGGCGATGGCCCGTCTCGGCGAGGACGACTGGCTCGCGTTCGGTGTGATGGGTGGGTATATGCAGCCACAGGGGCACGTCCAGGTGCTCGCGAACCTGCTCGACTACGACATGGGGCTACAGGCCGCGCTGGATGCCCCGCGGTGGCGCTACCGAGCAGACGGAGCTCTGGCTGTCGAGGAGCGCCTGCCCGACGGTATCGCCCCGAAACTCGCCCGCCGGGGCCACGATGTCCGGGTGCTCCCGCCGAGTCTGTTCGGCGGCGCGGAGGCGGTTCGGTGGGCGGACGGCACACTCTCCGGCGCGACCGAACCCCGCAAGGACGGGCAGGTGTCCGGCATCTAGGTCATCAACCCCGCTGTGAGCGGCAGGACCTGCGCGACGGATGTGAGGTGGTGTCAGGAGACGCCGTCAACGAGACCGTCAAACACCCGTGGAACCTCGAGTCCGAGCACCGGGGCGAGTGTCAGCAGCATGGCGAACCCGACGGTGAGAAACACCCCATCGGTTGGGAGTCGCCAGAGCGCCCACCGGCGGCGGTCGACCACGTCATGCTCCTCGTCGTCCGAGATCATGAACATCGGCTCCTGCATCGAGTCGTCACTTTTTTTAGACGAGTCTGTCAGCGCTCGACGCGTCTTCCGGGACGTTCTTTCGGTCGCGCGGCCTGGCTGTCCCAGGTGTCGTTGTCGCCGCTGGTGTCGCACTCCTCGAGCTCGTACTCCGCGATCACGCAGTCGTCGGAGAACGGGGCCGACATCGGCTCGTCGGCCGGGACGGCGGTGCCGCGCAACTCCGAGGGACCGACACACCGCGAACGGTGGGCGGTACCCCGGGCTCGAACCGTCAGTCAGATAGACACCACCCTCGAAATCGGGGCACACTCCTCGATTCCCCGCAACCCAGGTGGGTGCGCTACCGCACGGAGTCAAGTAACATGCGCTGTTCGACGCGTTTCACCTCGTGTTGCACGTCGCGGACGGCGTCGATGTTGGCGCTGATGGAGGTGATACCTTCCTCGACGAGATGTGTGACCATCTCCGGGTCGGAGCCGGCCTGACCACAGATGCTCGTCGCGACATCGTGCTCACGACAGGTCCGTATCGTCCGGTCGATCAGTTCGAGCACAGACGGGTGCATCGCGTCGTAGCGGTCGGCAACACGCTCGTTGTTGCGGTCGACCGCCAGGGTGTACTGTGTGAGGTCGTTTGTCCCGAAGCTCGCGAAGTCGATACCTTCCGCTATCATCTCCTCGACGGAGAGCGCGGCGGCGGGTGTCTCTATCATCACGCCCCAGTCACGCCGGTCCGTGTCGATACCGGCGTCAGTCATCAGTCGACGGGCACGTCGGACATCGTCGCCGTCGGTCACCAGCGGGAGCATAAGCTCGACGTTGTCGTAGCCCATCTCGTACAGCTCCCGGAACGCGTCGAGTTCGTGGCGGAACACCTCCGGGCGGTCGAGACTCCGCCGGATACCGCGGTAGCCCAGCATCGGGTTCGGCTCCTTTGGCTCGTCGGCGCCGCCCTCGAGCTGGCGGAACTCGTCTGTTGGTGCGTCGAGTGTTCGGGCCCGAACCGGGCGCGGGTAGAACTCCTCGGCCACACCGCGTATCCCCTCGACTATCTCGTCGACGTAGGCGTCGGCCCCCTCCTCGGCGATGTACCGGTCGGGTGTCCGGCCCAGCGAAAGCACCATGTGCTCGATGCGCAACAGTCCGACACCGTCGGCACCGGTGGCGGCCGCCCGGTGTGCCGCGTCGGGAATGGAGACGTTCACCTTCACCTCGGTCGCGGTCATCGGCTTGACCGGGGTGTCGGGTCTGACCGCCTCGACCGGGTCACGACTGTCCGCGTCGCCCTGCTCACCGCTCTCGATTGTCCCCTTCTCGCCGTCGATTGTGATCACCTCATCGTCGGTCAACTGGCTCGTCGCGGTCTCGACACCGACGACGGCCGGCACACCGAGCTCCCGCGAGACGATCGCGGCGTGGGATGTCATCCCCCCCTCGTCGGTGACGATACCCGACGCGCGCTGCATCGCCGGCACCATGTCGGGTGTCGTCATCTCGGCAACGATGATGTCACCCTCGCCGACCTTATCGAGTTCGTCGAGCTTCTGGACGATACTGGCCCCCCCCGATGCCTGGCCGGGGCTGGCGCCGATGCCGGAGAGCTGCAGGTCATCGGTCCCGTCCTGGTCGTTGCCGCCCCCGCCTGACCCGGCACCGTTCGTGACACGCGCGGCGACATCCGTCTCAGCGGCCGGCCCGTCTGTGCCGGCGCCTGTGGGACTCGTCGTCTCGTCGATTGTTGTTATCGGGCGTGACTGCAGCAGGTAGATCCCGTTGTCCATCGCCCACTCGACATCCTGTGGGCTGCCGTAGTAGCGCTCGATCTTCTCGCCCAGCGCGACCAGGTCGTCCAGTTCGGACCCGTTTAGCACCCGCATGTCCCGCTGTGACTCGGGCACGGAGCGCTCGACTGTCGCACCGGTCTCCCCGTCGCGGACGTGCATCACCTTTTTATCCGCGACAGTTTCCTCGCGGATGTCGCCGGTTTCACGCTCGATAACGTAGTTGTCCGGTGTCACCGCGCCGGAGACAACTGCCTCGCCCAGCCCCCACGCCGCCTCGATTGTGACCACCGGCTCACCGGTCGAGGGGTGGCTCGTGAACATGACACCGCTTTTTTCGGCGTCGACCATCTGTTGGACCACGACCGCGATATCGACCATGTCATGTGCGAATCCCTGCTCGGTGCGGTAGTACAGCGCCCGCTGGGTGAAAAGCGACGCCCAGCAGTCCCGGACACGGTCGAGCAGCTCCTCGCGGGTGATGTTCAGGTACGTCTCCTGCTGGCCCGCGAACGAGGCCCCCGGGAGGTCCTCCGCGGTCGCCGAGGAGCGAACCGCAACCGACGCCTCCACACCGATATCGTCGTATGCCGCGAGGATCTCCTCGCGCACCGTATCGGGCAGCGGTGTCTCGCAGACGAGTTGCTGTGCCCGCGCCGCCGCCTCCTCGAGAGCCTCCGAGTCCTCCGTGTCGATGTCGACCGACTCGAACAGTTCCGCCTCAATCCCACTCTCTTCGATGAATTGACGATACGTTTCCGCCGTGACGACAAAGGCTGGCGGGACCGGCAGACCGGCGCCGTGCAACTCGCCGAGCGACGCCGCCTTCCCGCCGACTGTCTCCAGGTCGTCGGACCCGATGTCGTCCAGCCAGAGTACGGCCATGTACGTTGTGAATCTACCAGGAGCGTAATGAAGGTTGCTTTCCGGGCGTCTCTGCCCCTCCCTGTCAGGGGCTGTCTCCCCTTGCTCGACTGTCTCTTACTCTCGCGGTGCGCGCCCACAGACACAAGCCAATGAACACCCGGTTGCACGTCGGTGCACATGTCTAATGAGGACTCACCCGCAGGTGCCCGCAGGGACGCAAACAGTGACCTGAGGCACGGACTCGGGACCCTCGCGGGTGGCCCGGAGTCGTCAGCGCGCAGTCGTGGCGATTTTGTGCGCCCGGACCGAGACACACACCAGATGACAGTTCTCGACGAGCTCTCCGGGTTCGAGTTCGAGGATGTGATGGAAGATGTGTTCCGGAATCTGGGGTACGAGAACGTCAGGCAGGCGGCACGCGTTGCCGACGAGGGGCGAGACATCCTGATGGAGGAACAGGTCGACGGCCGGCGCCGGGCGGTGATTGTCGAGTGCAAGCACACAGACACGGTGAGTCGGCCGGTCGTACAGAAACTCCACTCGGCGGTTGCGACGTTCGACCACGACGGGCCGAAACGGGGGATGGTCGCCACGACCGGCCGGTTCACCGGGCCCGCCGAGGAGTACGCTGACCGTCTCCAGGAGGGCGGCGACCCACACCCGGTCGAACTGCTCGACGGCGACGACCTGCGGGCGATTGCCGACGATGTGGGGCTGGACCTGTACAACGGCCGCATCGAGATTCTCTGTGACCGGACCCTGCGACCTCGCGACCCCGCACGCGGTGTGGAGGCACCGCTCCGTGACGCGTTCCGGGACGTCGAGAACATCCGCGCCGGGGCGGTGCCGGCAGCCACGACACGCGCCACGTTCGTTCCGGTGGTCCGGGTCAGAGCCCGCGTCGACGCGCGGTTCGAAACTGGCGCCGGCCTCATCCACAGTGTCGACGAGCACGAGGAACTCGTTGTCCTCGCGGACCGCGACGGACCGCAGGTCCCCGGCGCAGACCGGCAACAACTGGTGCGTGCCAACGTCGACCGGACCATCGAACTCAACGAGGGCGAGCTCGAGGGTCTGTTCGACGAGTTCGAGGTCGGGCGCTTCGGCGAGACACAGACCGAGTACAAGGAGTGGGCTGTCGAGCACCTGCAGGAGAGACACACGAGCACTGTCAGCTACACCGGCGACAACAACGTCACGTACACGAAGACCTGCGAGCCGAACCTGTCCGATATCTCGGTGCAGGCCGTGGACGCGGTGTACCTGCCTCGCGTCCAGGCGGCAACCACACTCGGCGACTACGAGTACAGCTACACGTGTGATGTGGCCGGGCCATCACACCGGACCATCGAGGACGGTGTCCGCCGGTGTGTACAGTGTGGCGACGCGACCGACAGCAGCTACACCTACTGTGACAACTGCGGGAGTATCAACTGCACGGACCACATCGAGACCGAGCGCCTCGTCGGCGACCCGGTCTGCACCGGCTGTGCGGTCACCGGACAGTTCTTTTTCAGCACGAACTACTTCTACAGCGAGGCAAACCGGGAGCAGTTTCGCGAGGAGTACGAGGCGATGGCGCTCCACGAGCGGGCGATGGAGAACCCCCCACTCGTGGTGGGTGTTGCCCTCGCCACCCTGGTCGGAGTGTTGCTCGTGCTCTCCGCGGTCGGTGTGCTGTGACGGCCGACAGGCACGAGCCTCCGAGCGGCCATCTGGGAGCCACCCGGCACGCAACTGTTAATTACCTGTGGTCGGAACCCACCACAGACCGCGGGTCGGGACACCTCGGCTCGACAGACCAGTCAAGCTATGTCAGAACGACGTGCCTTCCTCGGCGGTATCTGCCTGATCGTCGGCGCGGTCCCGATTGTCCTGACCTACGGGCTCCAGTCGTTTGGCTACGTCGGGGTGGTGCTCGCGGCGTTCGGGGCCGTGGTCAGCTACGCCGGCTACAGGTACGAGAATCTGTAGTACCGTGTCTGGCGGGCACTCACCACGAGAGTCCCGGTAGGCTCGACGGGGTCACCGAAACACCCCTGTCTGTCGAGCACGTTGTCTCCACAGACAGCCACCATGGCCGAGCCGGAGGACGACATCGCGGAGACACTCGTCGAGGGGGATACCTACGAGCAGGCGTCACTCGCGGTGTCGCGGATGATTCCGGTCTCGCTCGAGCGGAAGATACAGATCGCGGTCGTGTCGCTCGCGCTATCCGGGCTGGTGGCACCGGCGATACTCCTCCGTCGTGACCTGCTTCGCTCACTCGAGGGGACCGGGTCGCTGTCGCTGTCGCTCGGATTGATCGCGCTGAACGGGATTCTGAACGCCGCGCTCGGCGGACTGTTGCTCGTTCGACAGCGGTATCTGGTCGACAGGCGCTCACTGACGACGAAACAGGCCCGCAAACTGATACGACTCGAGGACTTCTTTGCGGCGTTCGTGCTGTTCGGTGCGCTGTTCGTCTTCGCGTCGGTGGTAATCGCGTCCATTGGGGTCGTCTCCCCGTCCACTGTGGAGGCGCTGTACAGCCAAGACGTCCGGATCTACGAGTCCGACACCGCTCTCACCCTCGACCTTCGTGTGGTCTCCGGCGTGGGGGTCACGCTCGCGGGAGTTGTACTGACTCTGAAACGAGTCGTCGAGTGATCCCGCCGTTCTCACCGTCTACACCCGACCCGCGTGGGTGACACTGACTCACGATACTGACTAGTATGGCGGCAAATTCTTTATACAGTGCTCACAATCAACTCTCGTATGGTCGACTTAACCAGTTTCGGCGGAATGGTATCGCAGCTAAATCCAGAGGCACTGACCCAGGAGGACCTGTTCGAGCACGTCCTGAACGACGCACTGCTCGGCACGTCGATCTGGATAAACATCGGTGTGGCCGGGTTCACGCTGCTGCTGTTCGGGTTCATGGCACGCAACGTGGGCGACCCGCGTTCGCAGCTGATCATCATCTCCGCGATGGCCGTGTCCGCGGTGTCGATTGTCAGCTACAGCGGACTTGCGTCCGGACTGACGATCAGTTTCCTGGAGATGCCAGACGGACACGCGCTTGAAGGCGCAACAACGACCCTCGAAGGGGGGCCACGCGAGGGGAGTGATGTCAGTGGGACGATCAGCCTGTGGGGGCGTTACCTGACGTGGGCGTTCTCGACGCCGTTCATCCTGCTGGCGCTCGGCCTCATCGCGGGGTCGAACATCACGAAGATATTCACCGCAGTCGTGTTTGACGTCGGTATCATGATCACCGGCCTGGCGGCCGCTCTGACCACGTCCTCACACCTGATGCGGTGGTTCTGGTACGCGGTCAGTTGCACGTTCCTGGCGGTGGTGTTCTACGTCCTCATCGTCGAGTGGCCCGAGGACGCAAAGGCCGCGGGCACCTACAATATCTTCAATCAGGTCCGGTGGTTGACAGTGGTGTTGTGGTTCGGATACACCGTCTGGTGGGCACTCGGCAACGAGGGTGCGGCAGTTGTCGACGACGCTGGCCTCACCTCGTGGGGGTACAGCGCGTTCGACCTCGTCGCGAAGTATGCCTTCTCCTTCCTGGTGATCAACTGGACCATCAACAACCAGGATATCGTCAGCAAGGGCGAGACGTTCGGTGCGACGGGCGACGCGATTCCTGCCGACGACTGAGCGGTTACCCAACTGCGTTCCGACGACCGACATTTTTTCATGCAATCCGGACAGAGACATCGTCGTGCTGGTGCTGTCGGTGGGTTCGTTGTTCCTGTTCGAACATCCGGAACAGCGGCCGGTTGTGTACACCCGTAGCAGAACGGTTATTTTCTCGGCCGTCGAACATCTGGATAATGTTCGAGGTGCACACGACTGACACGGACCGTCTCAGGAGAATCGCGGCGGCCGGTGGGGCCGCAATCGTCCTCGGATTGGTGATGATGCTTCTGAACCTGGTGATGCCGTTCTTTGCGAGCCAGGGGTACGACGCCGGCAACGCGGTGTTCGGACTGTTCGGGGCGTTCGTGGTGCTGATGGCGACCCACCCGACGTATCAGGCAGCGGAGAGACTCGGTCTGGACGAAACATGACTACCTGTGTCACGCGTGCGACTGGATGTACGCACAGCCCCCAAGATGAAGTTATAAATGCCTGCTGTGCGAGGTGCGTGGTGTGACGCGAGTACGCATCCTGATCGTTGACGGAACCGCGACAGCGCCCGAAACCGCCTCGACACTCGAGGGGGATAGAAAGGAGGTGCGGGTTGCCGGTTCGGTGTCCGAGGCACGGGTGAAGATGCGGGATCGTCAGCCGGACGTGGTGGTCACGGAGCACCAGTTGCCAGATGGCAGCGGGCTTGACCTGCTCCGTTCGACGCACGAGATGCTGCCGGTGGTGGTCTACACCGCCCACGGGAGCGAGCAGGTTGCGAGTGAGTGTATCGAGGCGGGGGTGTCGGCGTACATCCCGAAAGACGGGGCCGACGCGGTTGCGCAGTTGCGGGAGACGGTGACAGAGCTGTCGGTACCGGACGTGTCGGGCGGTGACGACGGGCTCTCGGAACCGAGCGCGCGTCACATCCTCAGAGCGGTCGACGAGGCGCCGGTCGGAATCACGCTCTCGGACCCCTCGTTGCCGGACAACCCGCTGGTGTACACAAACGAGGGGTACACGCAGTTGACCGGTTACAGTAGCGACGCGGTGCGCGGGCGGAACTGCCGGTTTCTGCAGGGTCCCGACACCGACGGGGAGTCGGTCGCCCGGATGCGCGAGGCGGTCAACAACGAGGAGACGTGCTCTGTCGAACTGCTCAACTACCGCGAGGACGGCACACCGTTCTGGAACCGGGTGACACTCGCACCGCTGTACGAGGGCGAGGAGTTGACCCACTTCGTCGGGTTCCAGGAGGACGTGACCGAACAAAAGGAGGCGGAGGCGCTGGCCAGACAGCGCGCAGACGCACTCCGGGAGGAACGACAGACGCTGGAGCGGGTGCTAGGGCGCGTGAGTGGAATAATCAACAGCGTCAGTCACGCGCTGGTCGCGGCCAGCAACCGCGAGGAGGTCGAACGAGAGGTCTGCTCGGAGATCGCCGCCACAGACGGGTACACCCACGCTTGGATGGGCGAACCACAGGTCGCGGGCAGCGCGATGACAGTCCGGGTCAGCGAGGGCGGAACCCAGCAGATCGAGTCCGGCAGCAGTGCCGACCTCGCAGGGACAGTGTTCGAGCGCGCACTCGAGCAAGGAGGTGTCATTGTTCCGGGGACCGACGACCAGGTGCCGCCGGCAGTCGCGCCCGGCCAGTTCGACGCCACGGCGATGGCGGTGGTGCCGCTCACATACCGCCGGACTACCTACGGGGTGCTGTCGGTGTACGCCGACCGGGCGGAGATGCTCGACAGGCGCGAGTGTGAGGTGTTCGAGGCGGTCGGCCAGATGGTCGCGAGCGGACTCAACGCCGTCGAAACAAAGCAGGTGCTCACCGCGGACCGCGTGACCGAACTCGGATTCGAGATAACCGACAGCAGTTTCCCGCTGATCGACCTGGCGACGCGGGTGGACGGGGCACTCAGCTACAACGGGGCTACCCTGGAGGACGGGGGATCGTTTCGCCTGTTTGTTACGCTCTCGGACGTGGATACCGACGAGTCGTTCGACGCAATGCTCGACTCGTGTGACGGTCTCAAGGACGGGTACGTCATCGCCAGACGCGACGGAACGATCGCGGCCTCGCTCGCGCTGTCTGACAGACAACCGTTCGGTGAACTCGCGGAGTACGGCGCGACACTGCAGGACCTGTCGGCGTCGGGTAGTTCGGGAACTGCACAGCTCCACATCGACCTGCCTGTCGAGGGTGACTCCCGGTCTGTGCTGTCGACCCTGAAAGACAGCTACGACGGGGTGAGCCTCATTCGACAGCGCGACCGCGAGCGCGAGCCACAGCCAAACACCGCGTTCACCACCGCCGTCGCGGACCGACTGACCGACCGGCAGTTCACGGCACTGGAGACGGCCTACCTCAGCGACTACTTCGAGTTCCCCCGCCCCGTCTCCGGGGAGGAACTCGCCGAGTCGATGAGCATCTCGCGACAGACCTACCACCAGCATCTCCGGGCCGCACAGCGGAAACTTCTCGAAGAGTTCTTCGAGTCGAACTGACAACCGACAGCGACCTGGGCGGCGGCCAACCGTGGCGTTTTATATATTACCGGACAAACAGCCGGTATGTTCCAGGATGTCGGAAAGTTCCAGGTGTTTCTCGGGTTCCTCGGAGCTGTCGGAGTCATCACTGTGGCGGCCTCCTTCGGGGCGGTCTTTATTATCCTGACCGGTGGTGTCGACGGCGGCGGTGAGGCCGCGACGTTCCCCGAGGGGTTTGGCTGCGACCAGTTCAACGGCGACCCTAACGTCGGGCACGGGGCGAGCTACGGCATCACACAGAACGTGACACGCAGTGCGCTCGATTCCGTCGAGGGCGGCGTCACCGACACCGGGTTCGAACTGTCGTTCGATATGTCGGACCCAACTGTGCTGAACGCCTCAGCGCGGTACCCCGACGGAACGGCCGTTCCACTTGAGACGCAGAACGCGACTGTCACAGTCAGCGACAACAGCACGGAGTCGTTCCGGCTCTGGATCGACAGCGCTGACGGAGGTGTGATAACCAGAACAGAGCTCGACATCTGTCCGCCGTGAGAGCCGCCCGGAGCATCGACCCTGACGCTGACCGCAGGGGACAGACAGCCGTCTGTGCCGCCACAGACCGTGAGACCCGGTTAATCAGCCCACCTCGGCAGGTTCGTAACGACCACTCAAACCCCGACGCTCCGGGGAGACGGGCCATCACCGCCCCGTCGATGGGTTCGAGACCGGGAACAGCCGACTGGTCAGGGAGAATCTATAAGTACTCGGCATACGCAAAACTGAATGCTATGGACCGAATACAGGACGGTCGCCGAGACATAATGATTCACGGCAACGCATCGTTCGAGGACCTGCCGATAGACGGTCTCTCGGAGGACGAGCTGGAGGTCGCCGGCGCGGAGCGGTTCGTGCCATACCAGATGAGCGGTCCAAAAATCTACCCTGGTGATGTCCTCGTCGGTCTCAGCGACGGGGAGGTCGTGTTCGGCGAACTCATCTACAAGAAAGTCGACGACGGGGTGCTGGTCGTCACGCTTGAGAGCGGAGAGGTGGAGTATCTCACCGACAGCGAGTTCGCGACGCGGTTTTACTCGTACGAGATCCACATCTACGACGACATAACCCGGACGACCCCAGACTGGGACGCCGAGTTCGACGAGTCGGAGATCGAGCGGCCCGAGGTCAGCCGCGCCC
>UEZF01000112.1_pt1 | contig 11946 bp, 12 predicted proteins | sample 1903571 | NCBI WGS metagenome assembly UEZF01 (sample SAMEA4776352, study PRJEB27445) | saltern metagenome | biome: Hypersaline environment; feature: solar saltern; material: Pellet | place: Spain | collected 2014-08 | depth 0 m | reverse complement strand
TGAGACACTGTCCGGCACCGGGGGACACGGTACGTGGCGAGGTCTGTGTGTGTCGCCGGCGTCGGATGCGGTCGTTCGAATCGGAGCAGACGTCCAGGAGTCAGTCTACAAACTGCACGTCCTCCGAACAGACCGGACACTGTGGGGTGTCCTCACCTTCGAGTTCGATCAACTCCGATTCCTCCCCCGTCCACCCACAGTCCGAGCACAGCACGGCCGTCATACGCTCCTGTTCGCTCGCATCGAGTATGACTGTTTTGGCCTGTGTCCCGGGCAGGAACAAGTGGTAGACTGCAAATCTTAATATCCCAACCGCGGTCGGGAATCCCCGCCCTTCAGGGCGGGGAGGATGTCAAATTTATATTGGTCGACGTTCACAGTCCGTGTATGAGCAGCGACTCCACGGTTGACGATGCGGACGACTCCGGGCGCGAGGAGGACACCGAACGCGGCGGGCCACTGTTTTCAGTGTACCGGCGGTACATCGGCGAACCGGCGGGCAAACAGGAGGTGTATCTCGGTTTCGGGGCCTTTTTTGCCGGAATCTTCCTCGGGGTGGCCGGTCTGGTGTTGTTCCTCTACAGCGGGACCCAGACGACCGGGTCAGACACGTACTGGCAGTTGCGCGAGGCGGCGCTCGTGTTCGTGATGCTTGGCCTCCCGTCGGTGGCGCTGAGTGTCAGCATCCTGTTGCCGGTTGGTCGGCGGACGACGGCTACAAGTCTCGTCGGTGTCCTCGTCTGTCTCGTTGCCGCCGTCTGGCTGACACAGGTGTACCCGGACTCGTGGTCGAGCGCCGGCAACGACGTGCCCGTGCTCAGCACCTACGCCATCGGCGTCGTGGTGCTCGCGGCCTCGACCGGGTCGGGTCTGGTCGCACAGTATCTCGATCGGCAGGCCCCCGACGAGGTCAGGCGCGTCACCGAGGTCGAACGCGAGCAACGCGACCAGCGCGAGGAAGGGGGGTCGAACTCGGTCAGCGACGAGCAGGTCGCTGCGGACATCGACGACGCGATGTCCGACTCGAACCTGACCTGGGGCGGGGTCGAGGAACGACCGAACTCGAAGCGACTGAAGATCGACATGCCCGAATCTGACACCGATATCGACGACAGCAATCTCGATGCCGGCACGGAGACGCGCTCGTCAGGTGACGGTGTCGACGATGCTGTCGACGGACTCCGGCAGATGCAGGCCGACGAACAGAACACCGCACGCGCACAGAGCCCCGACGACCAAGTCGATGCGCTCACCGCCTTCCGCGAACAGCAACAGGAGGACGAGGAGATAGAGACCGGTGTCGACACCGACTCCGGAACCCTGGACCGACTGCGAGAGAAGCTATTCAGGTAGTTTTTTGACCCCCGGTCGCCGTAGAACGCATATGGCACAAGGCCTCGACGTCGGCACCATGAACATCCTGTCCGCCAGGCAGGATGGGGACGAAACCGTCTTTGTACAGCAACGCAACTCGTTTGTCGAGATCGACCACAGCGATATGGCGGAGCAGATGCTGTCGCGCAGTGACGTGTTGCACATCCGGAAGGACAACCTGGTGTACATCGTCGGCGACGACGCGCTGAACTTCGCGAACATATTCAACGAGGAGACCCGTCGGCCGATGCAGGCCGGTATCCTCTCGAGTGACGAGAAGTCGGCCATCCCGATGATCAAGCTCATCACCGAGCAGGTCGTCGGCGAGCCGAGGAAGCCGAACGAGTTGCTGTTCTTCTCGGTGCCGGCAGACCCGGTCGACGACCAGATGTCGACCCTGTATCACCAGAAGACGGTCGAGTCACTCCTCGGGGATATGGGGTACAATCCGGAGCCGATAAACGAGGGAATGGCCGTCATCTACTCCGAACTGGCCGACAAGGAGTTCACGGGACTCGGTGTCAGCTTCGGTGCCGGGATGACCAACATCTGTCTTTCCTACTACGCGGTCCCGGTGATGAAGTTCTCCATCGCCCGCGGCGGCGACTGGATCGACGAGCGGGCCGCACAGGCAACCGGCACGCCCGTCGACAAGGTCACCTCCACAAAGGAGGACGGGTTCGAACTCGACTTCGAGACCGACGTCGGCGGTGTCGAGGGTGCACTGAGTATCTACTACGACAACCTCCTCGACTACGTCATCGAGAACATCATCAACGAGGTCGACGAGGAGGATGTCGAGGAGGGTCTCGACGTGCCTGTCGTCGTGACGGGCGGCACCTCGAGCCCCGACGGGTTCGAGGAGCTGTTCTCCGAGCGACTCAACGACGCGGACCTGCCGTTCTCGATCAGCGGTGTTAGCCGTGCCGAGAACCCGATGTACAGCGTCGCACAGGGTGCGCTCGTCGCCGCCCGCTCCGAGGAGGAACGGACTGCCGGAACCTCGTCCGGTGCTGGCGGTGCCGAGGCGGAAGTCGAGCGGTAGTTCACCTGTCCTCGACCACGTCGCTGGTCGACTGTTCGTCCGCGTCCGCTGTCGAGTCCTCCGATGTGCCGTCTGGTGTACTCTCACCCGCGTCGTCGGCCGACCGGTCACCCGCGTTCGCTGTTGGTTCTTCGGGTGTGTCGTCCGCCGACAGTTCAGCCGTGTCGTTGGTCGAACTCCCGGCAGTCTCCTCCAGCGCGGTCGCGACAGCAACCGACTCCTCGAGCGCCTCCGGGTCGATGCTCGGTCCGGAATCGTCGGCCGGGAGGGACACGACGCCGGTTCGTCCCGTCTCGACGGTCCAGTCCTCGGTCCCCTCCGTGCGCTCGAAGCGCCGGATGGCGCGGTCCCAGGACTCGGGGTCGCTCTCCTCCGGTCGGTGTGAGGCTGCCACCCCAGCGAACCCGCACGCATCGCAGACAACGGCCGTCTGATCCGTTGTCTCCACCGCGTACGTGTCGAGACGCCCGTCACAGCGGGGACAGTCCATACTCAGACTCGGACGGGGTGGGTAATCAATCTGCTGTGTTCGGGAACCAGCCGTGGGAACCAGTTATTACGAACCCACCCGTCTGTGAACCCAATGCCGGAGATATCTCTCACCGAGGACCAGCACGAGCAACTCATGCAGGTCCGCGAGGACCTCGAGGAGGCGTTCCTCGACGACTACGGGTACATCCCGCTCGAGGATGTCGTCGAGTACCTGCTCGACACGTATACTCCCCCAGAGGAGCGTGACGCGGTCGACGCCTACGAGCGACTCGCGACCGCCGAGTACCCGCAGCTCCAGCGCGTTGCGAGCGAGGTGCCCGACGTTCCCGGGAGCGGTATCGACGCCGACGAGATGCGCGGTCGTCTCCTCGCGGAGCTCGGTGTCGAGCGGTTCGCCGCCAGACTCGCACAGACCGCCGACGGGTCGACCGAGACCGACCCCGGGTCCGGAGGCACATCGCCGACGGGTCCCGCGTCGGACGACGCCGGTGAGCCTTCCGGTAGCTCCGACCCGAACGAGGGGGCTACCGGAGCCGACCCGGGCGACGGTGAACGTGGTGACACCTCGGCTGGCGCCTCGAACGAGGAGCCGGCACCGGCGACCGACGACGGTGGTGAGGACTCGGCCACACCGTCGACGGGTGGTGTTTCACTCGGCGGGGGCGGCGGGGACCCGCTCGCGGCCGCCAACCAGATGCTCCGCGAACACGACGACAAGTGGCGCGAGGGGAGCGACGAACCGTACGAGGTCGACCTGCCCGACGGACGAACCGAGTCGGCCCGCACCAGAGACGATGTCCGACAGCTCCTGTTCCGGCACTACGGAGCCTGAACCGGTGACCGGCGACGACACGTCCGCTGCGAACGCTCCTGTTGCCTGACCGCCGTTCTCAGCATCGATTCCCCCGCCGCGCTCCTTATGCCCGAGCGGCACGTACAGCCGCCTGCAGACAGACACGGCCGGGCACTCATAGCGTTTCAGTTGTTCTGACAATGCTGTGACCCGACGGTGTTCGGCACGGAGTACAACAGACACGAGCGCGACCCCACATCCACACACAATGACATACGAAGCAACAGTCGTCGATACGTACCAGATCACGCCGCGAGTAAAGGGATTCCGGCTCCAGGTGCCGGGAGAGACGTTCGACTACAGGCCGGGACAGCACACCACAGTCCGGTTCGACTCGGGCGAGGACCGGGTCGTGCGGCCGTACACGCCGACAAATCTCCCTGGCAGTGACGAGCTCGCGCTGACGGTCAAGCGCTACGACGACGGGCTGGCCTCGTCGTACATCCACCAGAAACGGCCGGGTGATACGCTCACACTCGGCCCGATCGAGGGGAACCTGATGCTCGCCGACCGCGACCGGGACGTCGCCTTTCTCGCCTCCGGGACCGGACTCACGCCGATGATGGCGATGCTTCGGCAGTACCTGCGCGAGGGCACCGGCCACGCTCACGTCGTCCTCGGCGAGAAACGCGAGGAGACGATCATCCACCGGGAGACACTGAACGAACTGGCCGCGAACAACCCCAACCTCGACGTGACGTTCGTGCTGTCGGACCCCAACTGGGAGTGGACCGGCCGCATCGGATACGTACAGGAGCACTTCGCGGACCTGTTCGAGGCGTTCACCGAGCGTGACTTCTACGTCTGCGGTGTCCCGAAGATGGTCGTCCAGGCAAAGGATACTCTCCGTGAACTCGGTGCACCCGAGGAACGGATCCACAGCGAGGGCTGGGAGGACAGCGTCGTCGACGACTGATAGTGATTAGTGCGACTGTTTACCGGTGCGACCGCACGCAGTCGTGCGGTCGATACCGGAACGACTCGAAGTAATCACTATGAGACACTCTCCCCGGTGACGGTGCTGCGGTCCGGACACACCCATCTGAAACGAGTAGCAACGGGTCTACACTACCCGACCGTCATGGCTGGCTCTTGCGGTCGAACCCGCGAACGAGTCCCATCGCGACCGCAACCCCGCCCACAGGCGGCGAATCGCGCTCGCGGAACGTCTCGATGCGTGTGTTGGCGGTTTCGCGCCGCTCGTTCGGCGACAACCCGGGCGACAGACGGCTCCGGAACGCTCGTGTCCGGTCGGAGCACCGGCGCACAACCCAGCACGCGGTCGCTGTACCCCTCGACATCCGGACAGCCCTCCGGACCGTCGGTGTATGCGAGCACTCCGTCTGGTGTTCCGGTCTCGATGAGTTCGAACTCGACCGCGAACCCGGTGTAGCGCTCGCTGTTCGACGCCCAGAACAACAGCACCGTCTCCGTAACCTCCCCGAGATTGTGCGGGCTGTCGGTTCGCTGATCGACACGGACAGTCACCGTCTCGCCGGCGAACGGGTGGCTGTTGTCCGCGTCCGCGCTCGGAACCGAGAGACAGCCCGTTGTTGCTGTGAACCCTGCGACCCCTGCGAGGACGGTTCGACGTTGCATCACCACTGTTTTGTTGCCGATATCTAAACTGTTGTTCGGTTCGACCGTACAGCAGACGGAGTGTCGAGGCGCTCGCGAGTCCAGCGGTGTCGGTGGGTAGACAGCCCTGGCCCGGTTCCCCCGGCTACTGTTCGGGTGCCGTCTCGCCCAGACCGCGGACTGCCCCCCGTTTCAACTCGCTGGCCTTCCGTTCCCGTCGGCCCCCGCCGAGACGATGCGCTCGGCGTGGTCGCCGGTCTTGATCCCGAATCCGACCGCCTTCGGCACATCCCAGTTGGCGATACGGGCGAGCGAGCGCTCGGTGTACCCCGAGACCTCCTCGCGTGCGCCGGTGGTGCCGAGGCGGGCCTGCACGTAGACGTAGCCCGAGACGAACTCCCGCATCCGGTCGAGTCGCTCACCCTCGGTTGTCGGTGCGACAATAAAGACGAGGTCGAGTCCGAACTGGTCACAGGCCGCCCGCAGCGGGGCGGCCTCCTCGGCGGGCAGGTCCGGAACAACGAACCCGCCGATGCCAACCTCGGCGGCGCGCTCGACGAACGGCCGCGGTCCCACCTCGCTCCCGTACTGGTAGACCAGATTGTAGTAGGTCATACAGACCAGCGGCACATCCACGTCCAGTTCCGCGACGAACTCGAAGTAACGGTCCGGCGTCATACCGGCCTCCAGTGCGCGAACAATCGCCGACTGAATCGTCGACCCCTCCGCAATCGGTTCGGAAAAGGGCAGTCCGAGTTCGATGGCGTCGGCGCCACCGTCGGCCAGTGCCTCGACGTACCGCAGTGAGCGGTCGTAACCCGGGTCGCCGACCGCGAGATACGGGACGAACGCAGGGCTGTCGAACGCCGCCTCGAGACTCATCGGTTCTCACCAGTCGTGCGACCACCGAGGTCCCGGAACAGCTCCATCGTCGGTCCGACATCCAGATCCCGGGACTGTGTCTCCTCGATAACCGTCTCCAGGTCCTTGTCGCCCCGGCCCGAGACGTTCAGCACCACCACCTCGCCCAGTTCGTCGTGGTGCTGTTCGAGGTAGCCGAAGGCGTGGGCCGTCTCGAGTGCGGGGATGACACCCTCCTCGCGGGCGAGACGGTGGAACGCCGCGAGCGCGGCGTCGTCGTCGATGTTGACCGCCTGTACCCGACCCCGGTCGACCATCTCCGCGAGTTCGGGTCCGACACCGGCGTAGTCCAGTCCGGCCGACACGGAGTGTGACTCCATTATCTGGCCGTCACCGTCCTGCAACACCTTTGTTCGCGCGCCGTGGAGCACACCCTCGTCACCGGTCGAGAGGGTGGCGGAGTTCGGTGCGACACCCGCGTCCTCGTCGACAGCTAACGACGAACCGCCGGCCTCCACCGCGTACAGGTCGACCGGGTCGTCGCGGAACTGCTGGAACATGCCCATCGTGTTCGACCCGCCACCGGCACACGCGAGCACCGCGTCCGGGAGCCGACCGGCCGTCTCCAGCATCTGTTCACGGGCCTCCTCGGAGATAACGGCGTGGAAGTCCCGCACCATCGCCGGAAACGGGTGTGGCCCGACGATGCTCCCGATGACGTAGTGGGTCTCCTCTACGGTGGCCGCCCAGTCACGCATCGTCTCGCTGATGGCCTCCTTCAGTGTGCCCCGCCCGGTCGTGACCGGTGTGACCGTCGCACCGTTCGTGCGCATCCGGAAGACGTTGGGTCGCTGGCGCGCGATATCGGTCTCACCCATGTATATCTCACAGGGCATATCAAGATGGGCCGCCGCCATCGCGGTGGCGGTACCGTGCTGGCCGGCTCCGGTCTCGGCGATGATGCGCTCCTTGCCCATGTACTTCGCCAGCAGCACCTGCCCGAGCGCGTTGTTCAGCTTGTGGGCCCCGCCGTGGAGGAGGTCCTCGCGCTTAAGATACACCTCGCGGTCGTAGCGCGCCGAGAGCTGATCGGCCCGCCCGAGCGGTGTCGGTCGGCCGCCGAAGTCGGCGAGTCGCTCGCGGAACTCGTTGAGAAAGCCGTTCTCGTTGTTCAGAACGTACCGCTCGTAGGCGTCGCTCAGCTCCTCGATCGCCGGCATCAGCGCCTCCGGCACGTACTGGCCGCCGTACTCGCCGAAGGTTCCATCGGTGCTCATGTTTCTTCCTCCGCGCCCGGCGGATTTGTCTCTGTGGGTCCGGTCGCCGCCGTCAGCCGGCGGGTGGTCTCCTCGATGGTGGTCTCGCTGTTCAGTATCGCCGACCCGACGAGCAGACCGTCGGCACCGGCCTGACGCATCTGTCGGGCGTCCACGGGGGTCCCGATACCGCTCTCGGCGACGAGTGTCACCTCTGCGGGCGCCGCGGGCGCAACCGACCCGAACGTCTCCAGGTCGACGACCAACTCCGACAGGTCGCGGTTGTTCACGCCGACGATGTCGGCACCGGCGTCGAGCGCCCGGCTCAGCTCCTCGCGGCTGTGGACCTCCACGAGCACCTGGAACCCCCGGTCGCGTGCGGCCCCGACCAGCCCCGGCAGGTCCTCGACGAACCGCGCGATGAGCAGGACGATATCCGCGGCGACGGTGTCGAGCTGTGACTCGGAGAGCAGGAAGTCCTTTCGCAACACGGGCACGTCGACCGCCTCGCGGACACGGCGCAGGTCCTCAGGGCTCCCGCCGAACTGCTCCGGTTCGGTGAGCACCGACAGCGCGGCCGCCCCGCCCGCGACCATCGCCTCGGCGAGTTCGACCGGGTCGCCGCCGTGTTCACCGTCGGTCGTCGGCGATGTTGGCTTTATCTCTGCTATCACCGGCACACGCCCCTCGCCCGCGGCGTGTTCGAGCGCCGCCGGCAGTGACCGCGGCTCGACCTCGATGCGCTCCCCACCACCGCGCTCGTCTGCACGCTCCAGTATCGACCTGACCGCGGGTGCGACGGCCTCCGTGTCGTTCATTGATGAACACTAATGCACAGAGATGTACTAAACCTTGCGCCATCAGGACGCTCTCCGGTGTCTGCCGGTGAGGTGGGGGAGGAGCCAGTTATCCGGGCTCCCGGATACCCCCGCCACAGGCATTTATCGCAGGGTACTGTATTATCATTCATGAGAGACCCGTCGGAGAGACCGACCAGGGAGTTGCTCGACGAGACGACACAGACGGTGTCCCCCCGTTGGAGAGGCAGGCCCGGCGCGCGAGGGGTTGCGCCACGGCGGCGTGCCCGCGGAGACGCCGGCAACCGCGGGCGAATCGACAGCGATAGCGGCGCGGTGGACAGACAAGGTGACACCCCCGCAGGAGGAGGTTCGCGGGCGCAACTCCCAGGTTCCAGTCGGAGCAGGACAGATGTCTGCTGAGTTGACCTTCGATTACACGGATAACACGCGCACCCGACAGCTGGTTGATCGAATAACAGACTGCGTGGAGAGCATGAGCCTCGGGTTCGACGGGTACGGCGACGCGCAGATAAAAGGACCGGGGCTGTATGCCGCGGTCGTCGCCGGTCGGAGTGTCGCCGGGTACGCCGACCCGATGGGTGCGAACCGGTGGCCGGTCGATGTCTGCGGGAACGTCCTCGCCGGCATCGACGACTGCCACGCGGCGACATCGAAGGTCGCACGCTCCCGCGACGGTGGTGTCGTTGTCGGTGTCGACGGCACCGTGCTCGAACAGATGGTGCGATTCCGCAACGTCGACGGCGACAGCCTGCCGCCGGAGGTGAGTCTGGCGGATATCGCGTACGCCGACTGGATGGGTGCACGGCACATGAGCGCCTACGAGCAGTCACTCCGCCCGGAGGTAGTGGCGACGGTCACGCTGAGCGAGGAGACCGGCCGCGTGACCGTCTTCGAGGCCGGCGAGTACGAGACTGTCCCCCGGTCGTCGCTCGGTGAGCCCTGGCGCGCCACCGAGTGACCCGGTGTGCCGGTCCGACCGACACGCTCTTTCCTGCGCCACGAGGAAAGAGGTCATGAGTCACGAGGTTGCGGTCGTCCCGGGCGACGGTATCGGCACCGAGGTGATTCCGGCGGCGACGCGGGTGCTCCGGGTGACGCCCGTCGAGTTCACGTTCGTCCGCGCCGAGGCGGGTGACGAGACGAGAGCCGAGACCGGCGAGGCACTGCCCGGGCGCACGCGAACGGCCGCCGCCGAGGCCGACGCGACGCTGTTCGGGGCCGCGGGCGAGACGGCCGCCGACGTCATCCTGCCGCTGCGGGAGGTGGTCGGGTCGTTCGCCAACGTCCGGCCGGCGCGGAGCTACCCCGGTGTCGACGCGCTCGCTCCGGCGACCGATATCGTCTTTATCCGCGAGAATACCGAGGGCGTGTACGCGGGTATCGAGAGCGAGATAGCCGAGGGTGTGCGGACGCTGACCCGTGTCACGACGGAGACGGCCTGTGAGCGCATCGCCGAGTTCGGGTTCGCCTACGCGGCACAGAACGGGTACGACCAGGTGACAGTCGCCCACAAGGCGAACGTGATGCGCGAGACTGACGGACTCTTTCTCGACGCCGTCCGACGTGTCGGCGAGGAGCGCGGCGAATCGTTCGAGACGGCGCTGATGGACGCGCTGGCGATGCATCTGGTGATGCGCCCCGAGGAGTACGGTGTGATAATCTGTCCGAATCTGGCCGGTGACGTGCTCTCGGACCTGGCGGCGGGGCTGGTCGGGGGACTCGGACTGCTGCCGTCGGCAAACATCGGGCCGGAGAACGCGCTGTTCGAACCGGTCCACGGCACCGCGCCCGACATCGCCGGTGAGGGGGTTGCCAACCCGACGGCGGCGATCCTTTCGGCGTCGATGCTGCTTGAGCATCTCGGCCACCCAGAGGTGGCGACCCACGTCAGCGATGCCGTCGAGACGGTGCTCGCGGAGGGACCGACCACACCCGACCTGGGGGGTGAGGCAACAACCGACGGCGTGACCGACGCCGTTCTCGCGGAGATGGAGATGGAGTTATAAGCACGGACGACAAGGTATAGACCAATGGAACACGTCGACGTGGCAATCGTGGGCGGCGGGCCGGGCGGCGCGTCGGCGGCGTGGACGGCCGCCGAACACGGCGCGAACGCCGTCGTCTTCGAAAAGGGAGTCCCCCGCGAGGAGCGCACCGATCCGGGACCGGATTCGACCGACGCCGCCGGGTTGCTCGACTACTGGGTCGACCTGATGGAGTTCGGCCCCGAGGAACTTCCGGACGAGGTCGTCCTGCAGGAACTGACCGGCGCGAAGTTCGTCGGTCCACAAAAGGAACTGACGCTGAGCACCACCGGGATACCGTCACGGTACCCCTCGTTTGGACTCGCGTTCGACCGCGCGGCGTTCGACGACTGGCTGCACGAGGAGAGCAAGGCCGCCGGCGCGTCCTACCGGGTCGGTGACTCCGTGATAGATGTCGAGACCGATCTCGACGGGCGCGAGCCAAGCCACACACTAACACTCGCAGACGGCGACCAGTTCGAGGCGGACTATCTCGTGCTCGCAGACGGGCCACAGCGGACCGTCACAGTAGAGACTCTCGACCAGTTCACACCTGCCGACAGACAGATGGCCGACCTGCTCGACCCCTCGCAGGTGAACCACATCGCTTACCAGGAGCACCGCCGGGTGCCCGCGGGGCTGGCAGACTCGACGCAACTGCAGTTCTGGTGGGGGCACATGCCGGGTCACACCGCCTACCCGTGGGTGTTCCCGAACCACGACAACGTCTCGCGGATCGGGCTCACGATGCCGATCGGGCTCGACATCGACGAGTTCGACGCCGACAACTGGCCGTTGCTTCGGTCCGACGACGAGCGTATTCCGCGCGGCGAGGAGTATCTCCGGCGTCTCATCGAACACGAGTACCCGGCCTACGACCTCGATGACATGCCGCTGGTCGAGGACCGAGGCAAACAGGGCGGTGTCGAGACCTACCCCATCTCCTCGACACGCCCAATCGAGTCACCCACCGGGGCGAATATCGCCGTTGTTGGCGGTGCGATGGGCGGGACCTCCGCATTTCACGAGGGTGGTGACCACATCGCCGTCCGCACCGGCAAGATAGCCGGTGAACTCGCCGCCACAGGGTCACTCGCCGAGTACAACCAGTCCTGGCAGCGGGCGCTCGACCTCGAACTCTCCCGGAACGTCACCGTCGCCGAACTCGTCGACGGCTACGGACCGAGTGACTGGGACCAGGCGTTCCAGATCGCGAACATCGTCGCCGACAACTCGAAGCTGAAGGCCCTGCTGAAATCCGGCGTCTCGGGGCTCAGACTCCTCTGGAACTACAGGCGGGCGCTGAGCCGGTACAACAACGGCGGCTACGTCCAGTTCCGCGAGCGCGAGTACGCCGTCTGACCGTCGTGGATGACTCCGCGGTACAGAAGACGAGACCTCCGGTCAGCGCTGGGTGTGTTGGTCACCCTCGCCGCCGTCGTCGAGGATGCGGCCGTGGGCGTCAATCTCCCCGCTGCGGATGCGGGTGCTGCTGATGCGGGTGCCGTCCTCGGCGACCACAAAGGGCGCGGTGTGAATCTCCAGTCGGGGGAGGCCGTCGCGGGTGCGCTGGCGGTTGATCTCGTTGGCCCGGCGCTGTGCCTTTGCCTCCGGCGAGATGACGAGCGCGTCGACGTCCGCG
>UEZF01000039.1_pt1 | contig 12166 bp, 12 predicted proteins | sample 1903571 | NCBI WGS metagenome assembly UEZF01 (sample SAMEA4776352, study PRJEB27445) | saltern metagenome | biome: Hypersaline environment; feature: solar saltern; material: Pellet | place: Spain | collected 2014-08 | depth 0 m | reverse complement strand
GGACGGCGGCGACGGCGACGCCGCCGGCGAGCAGCGCAACCGTGAGCGCCACCCCGGAGACCAGTTGCAGTGTGTCGCTCTCCTGTACCTCGGAGGCGTAGGCTGCCCAGGCCGTCGCGATGGCGGCAACCACCGTGACGAACCCGAACAGCATACTCACACCGAGTTCGAGGTCCGACTCTGCTGACTCGGCCATACTCCTTGTTGCCTGCTTCACCACTTAACTGACCCGATGTGTGGGCCCACACCGGACCGCCGGCAGGCCCTGGTCGGGCACTCGCAGGTCTTGGTTGGGCACCCGCAGGTCTTGCTCGGGCACTCGCAGGTCCACGAGCAGTTGCTCGTGGGTCCGGGGACGCCGGTCACTGGGGGTTCTGGAGTCGCTGGGTCGTCTCGACGAGCGGGTGGTGTGCGTAGTCGACGGCCTCGATGTCGTCGATAGAGCTGAGATTCTCCTGGCGGGCAGTTTCGGCCATGCCGAGGTCGACCGGTTCGTCGATGACGATAACGTAGGCGTCCATCCGTTCGATGTCCAGTCGACGGGCGGCCTTGCTGCGGTGGTGGCCGTCCGCGAGCAGGAGGTCGGTCGGTGTCTCCACGACCACCAGCGGCTCTGCGAGTCCGCGCTCCAGTTCGTAGCGCCGCCCCTCGAGTTCGTCGGCGTAGACGGTCCCCTGTGTCGGGGTCAGCTCCAGTAGTTCGACATCCCGGCGCTCCTCGTGGGCGTCGATATCGTGGATGTTCTCGAGTGTCCGGAGTAGCTTGTCGACCTTGTCGGGGGTGGCCCGCTCTATCTGACTGCGGATGACGTCCGCGTTCGAGATGATACCGACCAGGTTGCCCGCGTCGTCGACGACCGGAAGCCGACGAATACCCGACCGCAGAATGACCCGTGCCGCGTCGTTTATATCCATCTCGGGGTGGGCGACAAGCAGGTCGGTCGTCATTACCCGGAATATCGGCTCGGCATCTCGCTCGAGCAGGAGGTCGTGTGCGGAAACGAACCCCTCGACGTGACGGCCGTCACAGACGGGGAACCCGCTGTGGTCCTCGCTCTCCGCGATGCGCTGTGCGACCGCTCTGACGGTGTCGTCGGGCGAAACCGTTGCAACGTCACGGGTCATGTACTGCTCGACTGTCGGGGTGTCCTCCTCTACCATCGTCTGACAGGATGACCGGTGGGGAAAAAAGTCTCCCGGCTGCTCGCGATTGCCGGACCCGGGCTCTGTGGGGGTCCGAGACAGATGCTACGGGGGCCCGACCGCGAGGCGATTTATACGGTCGTGCGTGAGTAATCTAAAAACCGTTCCGAACTCCGAGAAACAGCCAGTGAAACGGGAGTCTGTGACAGCCCGCCGGTAACGAGTCACGCACGACCGTATCACTCACCGGCTGTTGACTGTGGTGGTCGCGGGCCACGCTCGAGCGCGTCGAGAAACAGGTCGGCGACCAGCGAGTCAACGAGCGCGGACGCCGACTCCGACTCCGCGAACTCCGCGAACACGCCGAGCTCGAGCTGTGCTCCGGCCATATCGACGTGGCCTCCCGCGGTGCCGAGCTGTCCAAACGCGTCGCGCACCGTCTCGCCCAGGTCCAGCCCACCGGCACGTGACCGCGCCGAGACGTGGACTGTCCCGTCCACGATACCGTAGACGAGTGTGGTTGTAACACCGTCCAGAGATAACAGTCTGTCGGCAGCCTGCGGGAGGACGTCCCGCGTCTGAATGCTGCCGACAAAGCTGAGCACCACGTTATCCTCGACGCGCCTGCTGTCGATCGCCCGCGCCAGCACGTCGAAGGTCCCGCGGTCGATACTCGGTGACTCGATGCGCTCGAGTGTCTCCAGGTTGGCGATATCGATGAGCTGTGCTGCCGCCTCGAAATCCTGTGCGGAGACGCCACGCCTGAACCCGTCTGTATCGATGTGGATGCCGAACAGCAGTGCCGTCGCGACTGCCGTGTCGATCTCCTGGCCGTGCCGGTCGAGATACTCGACCAGGAGCGTGCTCGTCGCACCCACGCCGGTCCGCAGATCGACAAAGTCGGCCTCGACCGGCTCCCGTGGCGGATGGTGGTCGAGAACGATCTCGATGCTCGTCTCGGCGGGGAGCTGGTCGTTGACCCCGGGGTGTGCGTGGTCGACCAGCGCGATACCGTCGAACGCCGACAGCTCCGCATCGGGGTCGAGACTCCGCAGGTCGAGTTCGAGCGCGTTCACGAACGCACGGTTCTCCTGGTGGGATATCTCCCCGTAGTAACAGACCTCGGCCTCGCAGTCGACGCTCTCGGCGAGACGTGCCAGCGCGACGCCGCTTGCGATGGCGTCGGGGTCCGGCGAGTCGTGAGCCACAATCGCGAGGCGGTCGATGCCACGCAGGACCTGCCAGAGCCGCGGAACCACCGGCTCGCACACGCACCCGCAGATGCGTGCCGCGACTGCCCCCGCGGGGTCGAGCACCCTGTCCGCGATCGACTCCAACGGACCTCCGATGTCCCCGTCCGACCTGGCGTCCGCGTGAGCGATCAAGTACGCCCCCGGAAGACCCTCCCTGACCGCCCGGGCGACCGCGAGTGCGTCTGTCTCCGTCTCCGCCAGCGCGAGCACGAGATTCGCATCAAGCGTCGAGAGCGCCTGCGGGTCGGTCGGGTCGAGCTGCTCTGCCGTGACATCCTCCTCCTGGAGAGAGGATACGATGCGGTCGTCGGCTGTTCCGACACGGACCGGGTTCTCGGACTCGGTGGCGACGGTGGAGACAAGCGACCCGCTCCCCAGGATCAACCGGTCGACCATTGCTGTGCGGTGTCCATTCTGTGCCCCAAAGTCACTTCAGCCGTTCCTGCAGGAACGACGGGTGTGCGGCACTCACACCGTCGAGTGCGGTTATCTGCTCGTGTATGACCTCACCGAGCGTGTCCCCGTCCGGGGCGCGTACCTCGGCCATGAGCGTGTGGTCGCCGCTCGAGGTGTACAGCGACTCGATAGCGGCCAGTTCCTGGAGAGACCGCGTAACCTCGACGTAGCGCTCGCTCTCGACATCGATGCCGACCAGCGCGATGGACTGCCCCGACAGCTTCTTTGGGTCCACATCCGCCGAGTATCCCACGATCACACCCCGGTCCTCAAGCTTGCGGATGTACTTTCTGACAGTCGGCTTGGAGACGCCCGCCTGGTCGGCTATCTCGGCGTAGGACGCTTTCGCGTCTTTCTCCAGCGCTGAAAGTATCTGCTCCTCGGTGCTCATGTTGAAATTGCTCCTATTGAAAGATATCTTCCGGAGTAAAAAAGGATTGTTGTTCGTCCCTGTCTCTCGTCGGGTGGTGTCTGCCCACGCGGTCTGGACCGCCGGATGGGCAACCGGGCCCCGCCGATGACACCAGCACGATATCACCTACACCCGCGTAAAGGGCGGGACTCCCTCGCTGAATCAGGTGGTGACCGACGAACGGCTACCGTCTCCCGCCGAGAGCAGGTTGTGGCTCCACGGACAGCAAGATTCTATTGCGTGCGGGGTGTTGTATCAGTGTATGACAGTAGTGAGCGTCTCGATGCCGGAGGAGTTGCTCGACAGTGTCGACGGGTTCGCGGACGAGCACGGCTACACCGGCCGCAGCGAGGTTGTCCGGGAGGCAGCGCGGAACCTGCTGACCGAGTTTGATAACAACCAGCTGGAGGGCCGACACCTGATGGGCACCGTGACAGTCCTGTTCGATTTCGAGTCGAGCGATGTCGAGCAGGAGATGATGCAGCTCCGCCACGAGCACGAGGAGCTGGTCACCTCCCACGTTCACAACCACGTCGGCGACCACTACTGCATGGAACTGTTTGTGCTCGAAGGTGAACTCGAGGAGATATCGGCGTTCGTCGGCAGTGTTCGGGCAACGCAGGATACGCTTTCACTCGACTACTCTGTGACACCAGTCGACGGCATCGACGGTGTGGTCTGAACGCGTCACAACAACCGAGATGGTGACTCGCGGGTGACCGTGACTGGAGTCACTCCGGAGCGAGACGCGCGCTCTCGATTTCGAGGTGGCCACGTGTGCCCTCCCAGGCTGTGCTGTACTCGAGTTCGAGCCGGCGCTCCATGTGTGGGCCGTTGGTGACGAGTGTCTCGAACTCGCCGCCCTCACCGAGCGGGTGGACCCCGTACTCCGCCTCGAGTGTCTCGAGTTCGGCAAGCGCCGCCGTGTCGAGCCGTCGACCGAGCCAGGACTCGTCGAGACCGGCGGCTGCCACCGCAACGATGCGTATCTCGAACCCGGCATCGAGCATCGCGTCGGCGGCCCTGTACGGCGCCGCCTGCCAGAGCGGCGCGAACACCTCGACATCGAGTCTGTCTGCCATCTCACTCACCCGGGAATGCTGGTACTCGCTGGCGACTGCACCGACAGTCAGCCCCGCGATCTCCAGGTCATCCCCGAGTTCCTCGAGCGCCCACTCGAGCGGTTCGAGTTCGGCGTCGCCCCGCCGACTCGAGTCGACCCCGGTGAACTCGTCGGGACGGACCTCGACTAGTTCGATACCGATGCTCTCGGCGGCGAACCTGGCGAGATCGGTTGCGGGGACGTGGTACATGTAGGAATCTCCCTCAGGGTGAACGGTCACCAACCGCTCGACGGGCAATCCTCGCTCCAGCGCCCTGTACAGTGCCCACGAGGAGTCTTTTCCTCCGGAGAACAGCCCCACCCACACGTCCTCGTTGGTCATATGTCTGTTTTGCGTTCCGGCATCAATATGTCTGACGCTTTCTGGCTTGCTCCTGACCGATCTGGTCACACTCCGGCCGAATCGTCTCGTATCCGGTCAGATTTCGTCCAGCTCTCTCTCCCGGTCAGTACTTGCGGTCGGCCGCGTTGAGTTCGAGGCTGTCGTAGTACGACTCGTCGAGCTGGTCACGGTCCTCGCGCCACAGGGAGAACCCGCCGCGGGTCTGGGGGTAGGCCTCGTAGTGGGTTTCGTACCGGTTGGCGTAGCTTCTGGCGGTCCACACGCCCTCAAACACCTCGTAGAGATCGCGGTTGGAGACGCCGAGGTGGTCAAACGAGCCCCCGCGGTAGTGGCCGAGGAAGTTCTTTGCCGCCCCAACCACGACAGAGGCGAGATCACCAAGTCCGTCGATCTTCGACTTGGTGCCGACGATGCTTTTTATCTCGTCCTGCGGGAGCAACGCCGCAACGGCCCGGAGAACGTCGATCGACTGCGAGCTCGCGGCGACGTTGTACGCGTCCCGCGATGCGAGTTTCGCGGCCTCGCCGTGCTGGACGAACTGGTAGTGGTTGTGCCCCCAGAGACTCGCCTCGCTCGTGTCGCCGGCGTGGACGGCCCGGGCGGCGTGAACACCGGCGGAGTAGCCGGAGATTGCCGCACCGCGGATACCCTTTCCGGAGATGGGGTGTGTGGTTGCCGCGGCGCCGCCCGCGGCGAGATACCCCGGCGCGACCATTGAGTCAAGCGGCCGCCGGAGCGCGATGGATGAGCCCAGCTTGTTCGGACTGCCGAACCGCTCTGCGACCTGCGCGTCCGGTAGGGCCGGCTCCGAGTTCATATCACGACCGAGTCGGTCGGCGAGCGGGACCGGCTGCTGGCTCATCTGGAACCCCAGCCCGACGTTTATCAGTGTCGGCGTCCGCGGGAAATACCAGACGTAGCCGAGCTGTTCGAGCGGTTTGCCAACGATAGCGTTCGAGAACTCGACCGGCTCCTCGGTCTCGACGACCTCCCGGTACGCCGACCCGAAGTGCGTGTAGTGGGGCTGCTCGAAGCTCACCTCCTCGACCGCGGAGAGCTCCTCGAAGCTGATCATATCCTGCAGGATCGACTGCGCGCCGGCGCCGTCGACGACCACCTCGGCCTCGTAGGTGACCGGGTTACCGTTCCGGATCGCCTCGACACCCGACACCCGCCCGTTTTGGACGACCTCCTGCACGACCGTGTCGAAGTGCTGGTCTGCACCCAGGTCGGCAACCTGGTTGAGGAGGTGCTGACCGAACTCGTAGCGGTCGATGACGTTGCTGTGGTCGGCGTACGGCAGGACCGTCCGCTCGTCCAGTTCGTGGTCCCACCACTCTATCTGGTCGATCTCGCCGTCCACGAGCACGGACTCATCCGCACAGATCGCCTCCATATCGATCGGTCCGGGGTACTTTTTCGGGTCTTCGGGGCTCTTCATCGCGTCACCACAGGCGATGTAGCCACCCCGTTTACGGGGTTTGCGCTCCAACTGGACGACCTCCGCGCCCTCGGCGGCCGCGGTCGCTGCCGCGAACGACCCCGCAATGCCGCCGCCCACGACGACTACCTCGTACTCTGCTGTCCGACTCATTGTGCACGACTCGGTGTTCGTCGGACCTAACTCTTTTCTTGTGCGCCGGTTGCCCGCGCGACCGGAGCGGCGTATCGAGCCCGGAGTGTCTGCTGGGAGCCATCCAACCCCCGGGAGTTCTGCACGGAACAGGTGCGCGGTGAACAAAGGTCCGAACACTTTTGCCCGGGACCGACGACCCACAGTTATGAGTCGCGGTGATGTTCACGAGGTGACCGCCAGCGACACGTCGGAGCTGTATTACGTCGATGTGGGCCTGTTCGACACGCCCGAGTACGGCTCGGTGTACGTGCTCGCGGGCGAGCAGCCGGCACTCGTCGATACGGGCACCGGCCACAGCTACGAGGTGGTGCTCGATGCGCTTGCCGAGCTAGGTATCGACCGCTCGGAGTTGGCGGCCATCCTCCTGACCCACGTCCACCTGGATCATGCGGGTGGCGCGAGTCCGCTCGCGTCGGCCTGTCCAAACGCCGACGTGTACGTCCACAGGTCGGGTGCACAGTTTCTCCGGGACCCGGAGCGCATCTGGGCAGGCACGAGAGCCGTTGTCGGTGACCGCATCGAGTACTACCGTGAACCCGAGTCGATTCCCGACGACAGACTCGTCGAACTCGACGACGGCGACACGGTCGAACTCGGGGGCTGGAGTCTGGATCTGCACCGGGCACCCGGCCACGCGTTCCACCAGGCTGTCTATCACGACCGGACGAGCAACGGTGTCTTCACCGCCGACGCCGCCGGCGTCTACGTCCCGACACTGGACCGACCGCGACCGACCTCGCCGCCGCCGGGGTTCGACTTGGAGGGCTGTCTCGAGGATATCGCGATGCTGCGGGCGCTGGACCCCGACGCGCTCTACTACGGACATTTCGGCGACCAGCCGACCGGTGAACGGCTCACGGCATACCGGGAGGCGCTCGAATCCTGGGTCGAGACTGTCGCGGCGAAGCGCACGGAACTCGGTGACGACGACGCCGTTGTGGCCCACTTTGCCGAACAGGCGGACACCGCCGGGGTCTGGAGCCCCGAACACGCCCGCGGCGAGGAGCGCATGAACGTTGCAGGTGTGCTCCGGTATCTCGACGAGCAGGCAGACTGATACTGAGTTTTGGGACTATCTACCGAGACAATCGCACGCTGCCGTGCGGTCGATCCGGTGACGACTCACAACAATCAGTACAAACGGGGACCGCCCGCCACCCGAAGTTGCCGGACCCAGGTTCGCGCAGAGCCCGAGTGACCCAGCGAGCGGTCCGAAACCGGCGGACGACGTCGGAACAGTTGGTCGGTCGACCACTTCCACCGTGTGCCTACATTTTTAATCCATCGGGCACCAATAGTCGTATGTCTCCCACCGAAAACAGAGCGGAGACAGTGAGCACACGATGACAGAAACAGGTTTGCGTACACAGGCAACGGAGATACACGAGCAGTTTTCAGACCAGCTCAACATCACGGTCGACGAGGTGGAGGACCGCCTCGACACGTTGGTCAACGAGTACAGAGTTCCGCTGAGCGAGGCGCGCCGGAGCGTCACCAACACCTATCTTGACGAGGCAGGAATGGACCGTGACGACCTGATGGAGGGTGACGAACACGTCGACATCGCGGAGATAGATAGCCCTGAGGAGTGGATCGACGTCACAGGGAAGATAGTCGAACTGTGGGAGCCACGTAGTGACTCCATCGCACAGGTCGGACTGCTGGGTGACGAGACCGACACGGTAAAGTTCACGAAGTGGTCGAAGTCCGACCTCCCCCGGGTGGAGGAGGGCAAGGTTTACCGCCTGAGCAACGTCGTCACCGACGAGTACGAGGGGCAGTTCTCGGTGAAGCTCAACAGCACGACCACAATCGAGCAGGTCGACGAGGAACTCGAGGTCGGTGAGGAAAGCGCCGAAATCGAAGGGGCGTTCGTCGACATCCAGTCGGGTTCGGGACTGATAAAGCGCTGTCCGGAGAAAAACTGCACGCGGGTGCTCCAGAACGGGCGGTGTGCCGAACACGGCGAGGGTGACGGCGAGTTCGACCTCCGTATAAAGGGCGTCATCGACGACGGGACGAGTGTCCACGAGGTCATCTTCGACCGCGAGATGACCGAGCAGTTGACCGATATCAGCCTGGAAGAGGCCCAGGAGATGGCGATGGACGCGCTTGACACGGCAGTCGTTGGAGAGGAGATGAACGAGCGCGTGCTGGGTCGGTACTACCGGGTCGTCGGGCCGACGTACGGCCGGTACGTGCTGGCAGACGAGGTGACCGAACCCGACCAGCCGGATCACGAGGCGATGCTGATAAAGGCGAGGTCGATATAATGGCGAGTACACCGACACGCGAGGTCGCACGGCGCGTGTTCGCACGCGAATTCAACGACGCGACGTACACGTTCAAGGAAAGTGACGACGACCGGGCGCCGCTGTACGCGCTCCTGCCGACGGGCGAGCGCGCCAATCGGGTGTTCGTTGTCGGCACGCTCACCGAAACCGAGGATGTCGGTCAGGACTCGGAGTACTGGCAGGGCCGGATCGTCGACCCTGACGGTGGGACCTTCTTTAGCTACGCCGGCCAGTACCAGCCCGACGCCGCGTCGGCGCTGCGCAAACTCGAACCGCCAGAGTACGTCTCGGTCGTTGGCAAACCCCGCACCTTCGAAACCGACGACGGGTCGGTGAACGTCTCTATCCGGCCGGAGTCTATCACCGCGGTAGACGAGGCTGTCCACAACCGCTGGGTCGTCGAGACGGCACAGCGCACGCTCGAGCGGATAGATGCCTTCGACGACGGTGGCGAGTACGTGACGATGGCCCGCGAGGAGTACGACCTCCCCGTCGAGAACTACCGGCGAACCGCCGTCGAGGCACTCGAGAGTCTCGACGCCGAGGCGGCCGAGTCCACCGCCGACTGAATCGACCGCTGTCATCCGGTTTCGACTCCTGGCCGCGGGTGACTGGGAGTCCGTGGAGGTGAATCTCCCGGCGCTACAGAACTGGCGCATTGACCTCGCGAGCACGTTCGAAAGTTCCGGGGAGTGAGACGGGGGGTGGCAGCATACCGAGTGTGTGAACAGGCGGGTCGGTAGCAGTCTCCCAACCAGAGTGTGTGTGCAGCACAATACTCACGCGACGGCTCGGGGGCCGCCGAGCGCTGCGACGCCCGGCCGCTGCACACGGCACTACTACCGGCCGTCTGTCGGGTGTCGAGCCTGTTCACGCGTCCTGGAGCCCCAGCGGCGGCGCTCACCCGCCCCTCAAGACTGCGCCCCGTGACCCAGATGAGGGGATGTGGAGCCCACAGAGGTGCCGACGGTCACAGGCCGTGGGTCTGCGGGACTGGACCGGCGTGTTACGCAGACCGGCAGAGCCGGATGAACAGTGGTAGTACACGCCTGCCAGGGTGTGTATCGCGACCACGGCCCCGCAGAGATATTGTGCAGTTCGCACAAACACTTTTATTCGCAGGGGCACTATAAAGGATAACTATGCCACAATCGATGAGTGAGTACCTCGACCGGGATATGGAGTGTGAGGGGTTGCTGGAGTGTATCCACGGTCTCAAACAGCTCGACAGGAGAGTGTTTACCGTGTTGACAGAGAACGAGAAGCCGCTGACAGTCGACGAGGTCGCGGCGGAGGTCAACCGGGAGCGGTCGACGGCATATCGCTCCGTGCAGCGGCTGGTCGACAGCGGGTTCGTGCAGAGAGAGCAGGTCAACTACGATCACGGCGGTTACTACCATGTGTTCCGTCCGACCGACCCGGACGAGGTGGCAGACGAGATGCAGCGGATGCTCAACGACTGGTACGCAAAGATGGGACAGCTCATCGGCGAGTTCCGTGACACCTACAGCCAGCAACTCGATGGGCAGACCGTCGAGCGGTGAATGTCGGGCAGGAGACAAACAGATGCCTTTATCCTGACAGCACCACAAGATAGCGTATGCCAGAGACAGACCCCTCCCCGAAGCAGTTCCGCGAACTCATGCTCAGCGAGGAACCCGAGCTAGTGGAGGTAATGACCTGTGTGTTCGGTATCCAGCCACACGAGGCACGAACCTACGAGACGCTGCTGTCACGGCCGGCGAGCACAGTCGAGGAGTTAGCCGATGCTCTTGACCGCGACCGGAGCAACGTCAACCGGTCACTGTCGACGCTGCGCGAGAAGGGGCTCGCGACCCGCGAACGTCGGTTGCTCGACGGCGGGGGTCACGTCTACCAGTACTCGCCGACACCGCTCCCCGAGGCACGCACACTCATGCACGACACCCTCGACGCCTGGAGTGGCTACGTCCACGACCGCATCGACGAGTTCGGCGAGTGACAGCCTTCTCGATATAAACTATCGGTTCATCTCAGGTGGGGTCGAGTAGTCTGGATCGGTCCGGGCCGGTGGCGGGCAGGCGGAGCAACGGAGCCCCGAGACAGGGTCCCGGTCGGGAGGCGGACCCACCCATTTTTGACTGCCCGGACCTGATTGGGTGGCAATGAGTCATCTCCAACTGCGCGCGGACACGCCGGCGTGCGCAGATAACGGCGTCTGGCTGACCTGCATCGAGTGCGGGGAGACGTTCGCCCCGTTCGCGGCGGTCCGGTACACCTGTGACGACTGCGACGGGTTGCTCGAGGTCCGCTACGGCGACCTGCCGACGTGGACAGATTTCGAGGGGTCCGGCGTCTGGCGGTACGCGGACGCGCTCCCGTTCGAGGAGGGGGTGAGTCTCCCTGAGGGTAACACGCAGTTGCACGACGTGCCACGTCTGGAGCAGGAGATGGATGTCGAGCGACTGCGGATCAAACACGAGGGGATGAATCCGACGGGAAGTTTCAAAGACCGCGGAATGACGGTGGGGGTCCGGGTCGCGACGGCGGTCGGTGTCGACCGGTTGGCGTGTGCCTCGACGGGCAACACCAGCGCGGCGCTCGCGGCCTACGGTGCGCGCGCCGGCATCGAGACGCTCGTGTTGCTGCCTCGCGGGAAGGTCGCCGCGGCAAAGGTCGCACAGGCCAGTCTCCACGGGGCGCGTATCCTCGAGGTGGACGGCAACTTCGACACCTGTCTCGATATCGTGCAGGATCTAGCCACCCGCGGCGAAGTGTACCTGCTGAACTCGCTGAACCCGTTCCGACTGGAGGGTCAGAAGACGATCGGACTGGAGATCCTGGAGCAGTTCCGCGACGAGGAGGGTGTCTACCCCGACCGCATCGTTCTGCCGGTGGGCAACGCCGGTAACACGGCAGCACTGTACAAGTGTCTGCGGGAACTGCAGGAGAGCGGTGCGCTCGCGCCCGAGGAGGTGCCGGCGCTGACCGGCGTCCAAGCGGCGGGTGCGGCCCCGATGGTCGAGGCGATCGAGGAGGGCAACGAGCAGACGCGCCGCTGGGATGAGGTCGAGACCCGCGCGACGGCGATCCGCATCGGCAACCCTGTCAACGCGCCAAAGGCGCTACCGGGTATCCGCGAGACCGGCGGCACGGCGGTCGCGGTCTCCGAGTCGGAGATTGTGCGGGCACAGCGTGACCTCGCGGAGTCGGGTGTTGGCGTCGAACCGGCCTCGGCGTGCTCGCTCGCCGGCCTGCGGAAACTCCGCGAGTGCGGCACCGTCGGGGCCGATGAACACGTTGTCTGTCTCACCACCGGCCACCTCCTGAAAGACGCCGAGGCCGCCGTCAGAGCCGGCACTGAACCCGAACCCGTTCCCGGAACGACCGGCGGCGTGCTCGAGCACCTGGCAGACTAGCCGCGATGCAGGGCGACCCGACCGCCGGCGCGGACCGCCGTGCGTACCTGTTCGCGCTCGCACCGGGTGTTGTCGTGCTCGCTGTCGCACCCGCGCTCGGGTCGCTCCC
>UEZF01000142.1_pt1 | contig 12311 bp, 9 predicted proteins | sample 1903571 | NCBI WGS metagenome assembly UEZF01 (sample SAMEA4776352, study PRJEB27445) | saltern metagenome | biome: Hypersaline environment; feature: solar saltern; material: Pellet | place: Spain | collected 2014-08 | depth 0 m | reverse complement strand
GGGTGGCGCGGCCATCGCCGGGTCAGTCCTCACGGTCGCACTCGAGGAGCGACTGCGAGACCCGTGAGCCCCGTTCCGGGCCTGTGCACAATATGAAACTGGCTGCCCAACGGGTCGACAGTCGGCTCCGCGCGTCTCACCGGCGAGTGCGGTCGCTGACCGTGCTCGAACCGGGTGACGAAGAGACATCTGTGCGTGTCACCCGTCCGGCGGCCCGTCGGCGGTGACCGGTTCGAGCCGTGATTCGACGGCGAGCCCGTACCGGTTCTCGCGGTCGGGGAGGTAGGTGCCCTCACGGCCACAGTCGTCGACCAGCGGGCAGACGGTCCGCTCGGGCGGCCAGACCGCCTCGACACCGCCTCCGGTCGTCCGGACAGCGGTGGCCTGCCGGTAGGTCAGTGTCTCGCCCGCGGGCTGGACCAGACGCACCAGCAGGACAACCTCACCGACGCTCTCGACGGGGACACCCGCCCCGACAGACTCGCCGTCGACGGCGGCGAGCGAGGCGTTCGTTCCGTCGACCGCCCACCTGACCGGGAGTTCCGCGCCCGGGTCGGCGGCGGTGTGTGTGACCCGGCCGGCCGGGGTCTCGATGCGGACCTGTGCGTGTGTCACCCTGTCGGGAACCTGGACTGTCGTCTCGCCGGCGAGTCGGGGACCGGCCCGGAGGCTCTGTTGCTCCAGCAGTGGGGTCACCTCCCGCTCGCTGGCGTCTGCTGTCCACTCGCCCCGGAAGCTGTAACGGTACTGGGTCCGGTTCGGGTAGGCCTCGCGCACCTCGAAGTTGCCCGGCGGGCCGCGGTCCAGCGCGTAGACCGTGTCACCGTCGAACCCGGGGTCGTTCCGGAGATACTGGAACGGGTGGCCGAGCCAGTCGCCATAGGATGTCGGCAGGAACACGACGGCGTTCTCGAGCTCCCGATCCTCGAACGGGGCGTAGGCCTCCTCGTATGTCGCCGTGTGAGCGGCGTTTCGCTCCAGCGGACCGGCGACCAGCGCGCCGTTTGTCACCAGCAGTCCACCGACGAGCACCGCCGCGAGCACCACCCGCGCGAGACGACTGGACCCTGCCCGACCGGTGGGGGATAACCCACTCACGGGTGCCGTGACGGTCCCGCAGGCCCGCCAGAGCGCGAGTGTGCCGGCGGCCCCGAAGATTGCGACCGGCGCGAGCAGGTCGAAGTGATAGAACGGACCGAACTGTCCGAGAAACCCATCTGTCGGGTCACCCGGGTTCGCGAGGATGTTGAAGTTGCCCCAGAACAGCACGTTCCCCGCCGGCACGGTGAAAAAGAGCCCGCCGAGCACCAGCCGTGCTGTCGACCCCACTGTTTCGTCCCCGGAGAGTCCGGTCCCGAGCGCACCGGGGAGCAGTCGCCGGGCGCGCGTGCTCGCAACGAGACCGACCGCCGCGAGCGCGGTCCCGAGCGCGCCGGCGGGCACCCACCGGGTCAGCAGATACCAGACGACGGCGGCGTTGGTCCGGACCGCGAGGTCCGGCGAGTACTCGATGGAGTGCTCGAGGATGCGGCGGCGACCGAACCCTGGACCGTCACGCGGGGCGAACGCCTCGTAGGGGAAGGTGAGCGGCGACCCGGTGACGTGGGCGTTGTACGCAAGCGTGGCCGCGACACAGCCGAGACCGACGGCGGCGGTCGTCGCCTGCCGGCCGAGCGCGGGTGTCCGGAGGAACCCGGACAGACCGGTCGTACCCGTCCACCCGCGGAGCGCCGTCCCGACCTCCCAGAGCGCGTGACCGACAAAGGGGGCCGCGAACAGCACCGCCGTGAACGGGCGCATGAGGAAGGCGACACCGACTGCACCTCCCGCGAGGGCGGCGCTCGTGGGGCGCCCGGTGCGGTGGGCGTGCAGATAGGCAACGGCAAAGGCGAGGTTGCAAAGCGTCGTCGGCGCGTAGGGTAGAAACACCGCCGAGGTGACGAGCGTCATCGGCGCGGTGGCGAACCCGACGGCTGCGAGCAGCCCCACACGGCGGTCGAACGCCATCGCGCCGAGGGTGTAGACGAGCGCCACGTTGCCGGTCGTGACGGCGGCGAGTGTCACCCGCGGCTCGCCGAACAGTGCCATCGAGACGGCGTACAGGCCCGCCGGGAGCGGCTGGTACTTCGGGTAGAGTTGGCCATCCTCGGCGACAAAGAACCACGGTCTGACCGCGTCCGCGAGGTCACCCGGGAACAGCTGGAACTGCCCCTCCAGCAGGGCGGCGGCCTGCCTGAGATAGACCCCCTCGTCGTGGTTCGAGGAGTGGTAGGGAAACAGCTCGCTGGCGAGCAGAAACACCGCGACCCCGGCTAGTACGGCGACGACGGCGGCTAGTAGACGCTCCCGAGGCCGGGCCAACCCGCGGACCCGCGCCGGGAGCAGACCACAGACGGTCCGCAGTCGGTCGCCGGGGGTCACGTCAGATCTGCGCGCCCGCCTGGCGCATCAGCTCTATCGTCGCCTCGAGATTCGACAGCGCGGTCAGGTCGATATCGGGCAGGTCGAGCTCGTCGACCGTTGGGAGTTCACCGACGGGTTCGACCTCCGGCACCGTCGGGTACTCGAACGTCTCGACGGCGAAAAACTCCTGGACCTCCGCCGAGAGGAGGTGTCGGAGGAAGTTCTCCGCGAGTTCGGGGCTGTCGGTCTCGTCGATGACCGCCGCGCCGGCGACGTTGAACGTAGCACCGGCGTCGCCGCTGGTGAAGGCGGTGTCTATCGGCGCGTCGGGGCTCCCGTCGAGAACGCGCTGGATGTAGTAGTGGTTCGCGAACCCGGCGTCGAGTTCACCGTCCGCCACCTCCTGCGAGACCGCGAACTCGTCGCTGTACGCCTGAATCCCGCCGTCGATGACCCCCTCCAGCCACTCCCGGGTGCGTTCCTCACCCTCCAGCAGACGGAGCGCGGTCACGAACGCCTGACACGAGCCGTACGAGGGGGCCCAGCCGAGGTCACCGTCGAACGTCTCGTACTCGAGGATATCCGAGGGCAGGTCGCTCTCGTCCAGCGTCTCTGTGTTGTACGGGATGGTGCGGACCCGACCGGAGGTGCCGACCCACTCCTCGGTCCGGAACGCCTCGGTGGTCGCCGAGAGCACGTCCTCGGATAGCGAGCGCGTGCGCCCCTCCTCGGCCAGCGCGCCCAGCGACCCTGCGTTGACCGAGAAGAACACGTCCGCCGGTGTCCCCGACCCCTCGGTGAGTATCGTGTTCACGTGCTCGGTCCGAGCGCCGCCGCCCCCGCGAGCACCTGCCGTCTCCTGTACCCCGTCGTCGTGTACGTGTTGTCCTCTGTCATTGTTATTATCTCGTATGTTTGTCACTGTCGTCTCGGTTCAGTCGTCGGCAACGGCGGGTGTGCGTTCGAGTTCGGCGAGACAGTCCAGCCAGTCGTGCATGTAGGCCCCGACGTGGTGGAAAAAGTCACCGTTGCGGTAGGCGTCGGCGTCGGCCGAGCACAGCGCGTCGGCCATCCCGCGGTAGGTCGTCTCGTAGCTGTCGGCGTCCGCGGCGGCGTCGTCGACCAGTCGCCAGACGTGCTCGTTCAGTTCGAGTCCGGCCACCTCGTTGTGGAGGTCGTCGAACGTCGACCGCGGGGCCTTGTTATGCTCACAGAGCGGTCCTCCGGTGTAGATCCGCCTCCCGAGCAGGTCACAGGCCCGCTTGAGAAACACACCGCTCCAGATATCGTCGAACCGACCGACCGACCACTCGTTGTCGTCCATCGGCAACTGATAAAAGGCCGGGATGACCTCCCGCCGAAAGGCGAGGTTCATCGAGCAGACAGTCAGATAGTTGCCCGGTTCGACGACGAAATCCCGCTCGAACTGGTCGGCCTCGGTGCGGGTCTGTGCCTGCCCCTGCAGGTCGCCGTCCATCAGGATGCGCACCGCATCGAGGTCCGGAACGTTCGTCCACAGCCCCTGCGAGACGACGATATCGCCCCGCGCTATCTGTGTGGTCCCGGTCTCGACGCGCTCGTCCATCGCCGAGTAGGGGTAGCCACGCGGGTACAGACCGTGCTCGTCGGCGGCCTGATACAGGACGTTCACCCACTGCTCGTCGGACCCAACCGACTCGACTGTCCCCTCGAACGCGAGATTCGATAGGTGGCGGCCGAAGAAATCGACCTCCCCGGGCAGGGTGTCGTCGTCGATGAACACGCCGTACCTGAACCGCGGGTTCGCCCACATGTACAGCAGGCCGAAACTGGTCTCGGCGTGACTGGCCGCCGGCACCACGTGTTCGTACCCCTCGACACCCTGCTCGGCGTACCACTCCTCCCGGCGCGGCCCGTCGAACACCTCCCCCTCGACCCCGAGCTCCGACAGCATCTCGCGCATCTGCCCGGTCTCGCAAAACTCCTCTGTCACCAGCACGAACCTCAGCCGCGACGTGTCGAACCCGTGCTCGCGGGCGTTCTCGACGTACGCGCGTACACACTCGTACTCGCGTATCGTCGGAACGACCACACAGATGTCCGATGTTGCCCGTTCACTCATGACTCCGTGTATTTTAGGCCGACCTAAAACAGTTACGACTCGGTGTGCTCCGACGGCCGGAGCGTTCCGCGGGAGAGGTTCAGCGCGAGCGCGGCGGCGACTCCGCCGGCGACCGTGACGAGGTTTTTCAGCGCGTGGTCGAGGACGGCGGCCGCGAGCGCCGTTGCTGCACCGACCGGGGAGACGGCGACCACGAGCGCGGTGAACGCCGCCTCGTAGAGACCGACCCCGCCCTGCGAGAGCGGGAGGATCTTCGCGAGGTTGCCCCCCGCCCCGAACACGCCGACGAGGGCGACCACGCCGGCACAGGCGAGGAAGCGGTCTCCACCCGCCCCGCGCTCGCCGGCGAGTGCGAGGGCGACGAGTGCACCCGTTCCCAGAGTCGCAAGCGAGAGCAGGTCGAACAGTCGCTCGACGGCGAGCGAGGAGACACCTGTCGTGTACGGGACCTCCCGACGGGTGTTGAGGAGGTACGCCCGAACACCGTCACCGGCCCGTGCCGGCACCACGAGGTTGACCGCCTGACTCACGAACACGGCCGCTGTCAGAAAGCCCGTCCCACAGCGGTGGCCTACGGCCGCGAGCACGTCGCCGTACCGGTGTCCCCGGAGCGGCCAGGAGACGAGATAGACGGCGCTCGCGAGCGCAAGCACCGCCGGCTCCGCCGTCCGGACCGTCTCGATTGCCCGCTCCAGGTCGACGGCCCTGGCGGCGATGGCCACCCCGATGGCGACCACGAGCAGGGTCCCGAGCAGTATCGCCGTCTGCCGCAGACGAACCACTCTCCACTCCATACCCGACCCGTATCGCGCCAGGGTTTTAAGCTGACCTAAAAATTCCCGGCAACCGGACACTCACCTCCCTCGCGTTCGGGACTGGCGCGCTGAGCTAGGTGAGACTGGCACACCGACCACGGTGTCGGAACCCACCCGTGTCGACCCCGGTGTTCGGCGCGTCGGACTCTCGGCAGTCGACATCCGGAGTCGGGACGATCTGTCGGGTAGCCGGCGGTAACGGCACGATTCGCCACGTTCAAGCCGTCGCCGGCCGACCCTCTCCACATGACACGGTCTGTCTGGCTGAAAGCCGACGATGAGGTCGGTAACTGGGAGGCTCGCAAGCGCCGCATCACCGCGGGGCTGGAGGCGGGGGTCGACTGGGTTGTCGTCGACCGCGAGGATGTGGAGCGGGTGCGCAAACTCGGGCAGGTGAACGTCGCCGCCTTCGGCGACGATGTCCACGTGATGGACGCCGAGTCGAACGGCACCGACGCCGACGCGACTATCGTCGGCAAACACACCGAGGGCGACGGCACCGTCGACCTGCCCTCGGAGTTCTCGGGGTCGTCGGACCTCTCGGCGCTCCGCCGGGACAGCGGCCCGGACGCCGGCTACGTCCGCATCTACAACGAGAACTACGAGGCCTTTGCGGAGGCGGTTGCCCGTGCAGCCGAGTACACCATCGTCGTGGGGACCGATTGGCAGATAATCCCGCTGGAGAATCTCATCGCCCGCATCGGAACGGAGACGTCGCTCGTGGCCGGGGTACAGACCGCCGAGGAGGCCCGGACGGCCTACGAGACGCTCGAACAGGGGGTCGAGGCCGTGTTGCTCGACACGGACGACCCCGACGAGATACGCGAGACCGTCGCTGTGCGGGACGCGCTCGACCGCGAACAGCTCGAGTTCCAGTGGGCCGAGGTGACCGCTGTCGAACAGACCGGCTCCGCAGACCGTGTCTGCGTCGACACCGGGTCCCTGATGAACGGTGACGAGGGGATGCTCGTCGGGTCGATGTCCCGCGGTCTGTTCTTTGTCCACGCCGAGACCGCCGACTCGCCGTACGTTGCCTCCCGCCCGTTCCGAGTCAACGCCGGTGCCGTCCACGCCTACGTCCGCACACCCGAGGGCGAGACACGCTACCTCTCGGAGCTCTCCAGCGGTGACGAGGTCCAGATCGTCGACGTGACCGGCACCACCCGCGAGGCGATTGTCGGTCGCTCGAAGATCGAGCGCCGCCCCATGTTCCGTGTCCAGGCCACCCTCGGTGAGGACCGCGTCGAGACGCTGCTGCAGAACGCCGAAACGATCAAGCTCCACACCCGCGAGGGCCGGAGGGCCGTCACCGACCTCGAGGTTGGCGACGACGTGCTCGTCCACTACGAGGAGGATGCCCGCCACTTCGGTGAACCCGTCGAGGAGTCCATCATCGAGAAGTGAGCAGGCCGGTCACGGGAGTGGAGGAGAGAGTAAACGAGTGTTCCGGTGATATCTTCCCTGTTCTGAACGGCGAGGGGTCCGTTTCTCGGACGGTCGGAGGCCGTCCGATGACGGGATTCTCCTGCTGTGTGGTCTACGCCGGAGCGTCCTGGGCACGTCGGCAGCGGCAGTTAACCGCCCGGGTCGGCTGTCGAGTGCCCCCCGGCCCTGTCTTCGATTGCCGAGGTCATATCGCGCATAAACTCGTCGACAGTGTTCCCCATGAGGACGACTGGCTGGTCTTCCGACAGGAGTACCTCCAGCACGTCGGTGGCGTCGGCGCCCGCGTCGTGGCGGGTCACCGGCAGGTCGACGTTCGCGGCGAAGGCGCGTGTGTTGGCATTGCTCGATTGTCCCGCCTCGCCGCTCTATCTCCTCGCGCATATACTCGTGCAGGGTGGGATGCTGTTCGCCGCTGACGACGTGTGCCCCCGACGGTACCGACCGCGCAAGCGACCGGGCGATGTCGGTGCGTGTCTTGCCTAGTGTGTCGTTGTGGTCCTGTCGGACGTTAGTCAGGACGACGATGGTGGGGTCGAACAACTGCCGGTTGATGAGTCGAGTCGTGTACTCGGTGATGCCTTGATTCTCGAAGATGGCGACATCGTCCGGGGAGTAGTGATCCAGTTCCGGAGCGAACTCGCCGATAACACTTATATTCTCGTACAGCGTCGTCCGGGGACCGAGTCGTTCAATCGGGTGGAGCTCACCGTTGTGGATGAGTGTCGGATGGTTACCGGTGATCTTCGTGAGCGTATCGAAATCACGGCGGTTGAACACGTCGTCGAGACGTCGGGCCGTCGAGGACTTGCCACGACTGCCTGCGACGACAATCCGGGTGTCGATTCGGTCAAGCGTCTTTCGATGGTGGATTCCACGAATCAACTCCCGCACGAGACCGGTCAGACTTGGCCTGCCGACCTCGATGGATCGAGGTCCATTCTTCCACTCGTACTCCGCGCCGATCAAGAACATCGGGAGCGCGCCGGCAGCCCCGTCGAGGAAACTGTCAAGCGCCGTGTCTGCATCCCTCTCGGTTGAGAACCGGTCGGCACTGTGTGCGAGTACCCTGTCGGGTGTTTCGACTCGCCACGCCCAGTTGTCCCGATCCGGGGGAAGATCACCACCCGGCGTGGAGTCCTCCACGACGAGGGCACGAGGTTTGCCGATGTCTGTGGAGACGAACGCTGTCTCGTCCCCGGTGAGTGTGACAACCGCGGCCCGGACCCGGTCGACATCCTGTCGTGCCTCCCGGGACTGCTTGTGGTGGTGGCCGCCGGTCGCAACGACACCCGCCCGGGTTCGGAGGCGCCATGACCACCCGAACCCCCGACCGTAGATCTCGAATGACGGGGTGATCATCGGCGGTCACCACCCGAGAGGACCGACGCGGACAGCACCTCGTCCTCGTCGGGTGGCGTGACCGTGTACCAGCGCGTGACACCGAGTGCAATCAGCGTCACGAGCACGGCCACCGCCACGACTGCCGGTGTCAGTTCCGCTGGAATCCCGTTTGGTCCCGGGGTTCCGAACAGTCGTACGAGCAGCAACGTCGGGACGAACACGACAGTCTGGAGTGGCAGGACCAGGCGGCGCTCGCGGGGGGCTGTTGCGTGTGCATTGTATGCCGTTACCCCGGCGAGAACCGCGACAAAAAACGCCGACAACCCGCGACTGGTGGGTAACAGAAGCGCGAGCGGGACGGACACGAGGTGCGTGACCGCGATGGTGAGTCCGAGCAATACTCTCCCGTACCGCAATGTCGCGTAGTGCGCCACCTGGATGAACACGAACGCTCCGACGAACAGGGCGACATACATGAGGACCAACCAGTAACTCGCGAGGGCGTAGATGGCCAGCAGCACGGCCGTGATGACCCCCACGCGGACGCCGAACCGGTTCCGGAGACGCTCGGCGAGGAGGAGACCGGCGACGAACAGTCCGGCCGCCACCTCCCGTCGGACGATGACTGGTTCGGTCACAGTGTCGACCACAGCGCCCCTGTACGACGCGACATCGGCGGTCTCTGCGAACAGTACCGGTGGTGTCACTGTGCCAATCCGCTCGGCCACCCCCGGTGTGACCAGCACCCACCCGAGGAGAATCAGTCCTGTGAGCAGTCCGATTCCCGCGAGCAGGTCGTTTCGGCGGTACTCGGGCCTGATGCGGTGGTAGTTGTATGCTGCCAGACCGGGGAGGATACTGCCGATGAACACGACCACGCTCAGGTCGATTCCGAGTCCGTCGAGCAGCAGGAACGTGACCAACGGGACCGACGTGCCGAGGACGATTGCGACGACGAGTTCATCACGACCGTAGATCAGTGTGAACTCCCTGAAATACCACAGTCCGACGTAAGCCACGGTCGCGCTCACGACGAACACCGGGAGCATCAGGAAGTTCTTTAGAGCGTAGACCGCAAGCACGGGCACCGTGATGACCCCACCCAACCGGTAGCCCGTGTACTGTGTGACGACTGCCACACCGACTAATCCCAGAACGGCTACGAGCGTGGCGACAATCATCCACCTGCTATATGAACCGACAGAACTACTATCTTGCGCAGGTTCGACCGGCGGTGTTCAGATAAGGGATTGAAGAGTGAGGCGTGGCGTTGTCAAGGTGATCCATGCCGGAAAACGCCAGCCTCAGTGGATGTATCGGCCAATTCGACTTGAAGTTTGTGGAACGAGAAGCGACACCGAGGTTTCTGATGAAGCTCGGTATTCAGTTGCATCTGTCGGGTCTATCGCTTTCGAATACCGTATCTATTCTTGAAATATTCGGTGTCGAACGGTCACGGTCGACCGTTCATAACTGGGTTCACAAGGCAGATCTACAGCCTGAGTCTGGGCACTCACCGGATCACGTTGCTGTCGACGAAACCGTGATCCAAATTAACAACGAGCGCTATTGGCTGTACGCCGCCGTCGACCCCGGCTCCAACGAATTACTCCACACAACGCTTGAACCGACCAGAACCAATGCTCTCGCAGAGATCTTCCTCGCCGAGCTCCGCCAGAAACACGATGTTGACGACGTCCCGAGAACTGCCTGCAGTTCTCGTGTGCTCGCAAGACGTGTCTTGCGAACGCTGTGTTTCTCGTCGATAATGCTACTCCACTACAAGAAGCCTGCCGTAGACACGACCTCAATTTCAGGTACGAACGCCACGGAAATCGCAACAGTGTCGAACGTATCTTTCGTGAACTAAAACGTCGAACTAACTGTTTCTCGAACTGTTTCAGTCACGTCCAGCCTGAAACTGCCGACGACTGGCTCAGAGCGTTCAGCTTCGCATGGAACCAGCTTATCTGAACACTACCGTTCGACCAGACAGCCGGGGGTCACGGTTCCTCGAGGATCTTTCGCACTCGTATTATGAGTTCGTCCGCCGAGAAGGGTTTGGCCACGAAGTCGTCGGCACCGGTCTCGAGTGCCTGGACGACATCCTCCTCCCGACTCCGGGATGTCAATACGAGAACCGGGACGTCGGTAAGCGTCTCGTGGGCACGAACCCGTTCGAGAACACTGAACCCGTCGAGTTCGGGCATCATCACGTCAAGCACGATTTCTCCGGCTGGTCCTCGGCGTGCCCTGTGAGGTATTCCCACGCCGCACGGCCGTCCGTGACCGTCTCCACATTGAACTCGGTCTGTAGTTTGGCTTCAGCGACAGTTCTGATGTCGGCGTTGTCGTCAGCCACGAGAACATCTGTGCCCATAGTATCTACAGTTGATATAGTTACTTTTCAACCTGTGGGTCTGGCTTCAACTGCGACGACACACACGAGCATCCCCTCACAGCGTTCGACCCGCTTGGTGAGGACCATCCCAACTGTCTCCGTGCGTTTGTTGATGAGTGACGCATCGATATCTTCCCGGCCAGTGTCGGTCACAGCCGTTACAACACGACTGTCGTCTGTTGCACCGGGAGACAGTCCGAAACTGCCGAGTCGTCAGCGGGCACGGCGCTGTAACTGTGGCCGACTGCCGTGGAGAAACACCGACACCCCGGCGCACTGCCCCTCGTCTGGCACGCGAGGCCTCACACGCCGGTCGCGCTCGGGGGCCAGTCCGGACGTGCGTGTCACAGAACTCGCGAGACGTCGAGATACTCACTATTACTGGAAACAGCGCCTCAATTCAGCTAAACCGCTCAGGGCGCGTTGCTCGTGAGTGGGGCCCCCTCTGTGGTCGGCACGTGTTTTCGATTCAACCGTCGATTGATACGTGTTGTTCTGACAAGGAGAGTCACAAAAGAGGAATATGTATACCGGTTGTTTGCTACAGCATGAGACTGACTCAGTTCGACCTGATTCTGTTCTTTTTTCCAGCTATCCTCTCACTGGGTGTCGCGCTGTTCGCGTGGCAGTACCGGTCGAATCGTGGTGGCACACCGCTTCTCGTCCATGCTCTTGGGTCAGCCGTGTGGATACTCAGCTACGGAGCAGGGACCAGACTCGATAGTCAACTGGTTGTTCCCGGTCTGCTGGGCATCTCCTGGCTCGCTGCGAGTGTGGTGAGCATCTCCGGCATGTATGTCGCCGTCGAGTACACCGAACGAGCGTGGTTCGAACGGCCGCTGGTGCTTGGCGGTGTGGGCGGGTATCTCTGTCTGGAGGCACTGATGATCGGACTCAATCCCGGTGGCCTGTTTTATACCCGTACGCCGACAGTCGTGAAAGACGGCTTACCAGTATACGAGTTCGGCGTCTGGTGGACAGTCCATCTCCTCGTGGTGTTCGTCGCGGCCACTGCCATGCTGGTGATGTTTCTGGAAGTGTATCTGAACGAGAGCGGCACCTATCGCAGACAGGCCCGGACAGTGCTCGGCGGTATCGCAGTCATCTATCTCGCGGCTGTTGTCGAGGTCGCCGGACTCGAGCCGTATCCAGACCTGCTGTACAACGCAACGATGGCCGGAAGCACGGTCCTGTCCGTGACGTTCCTCTGGGCTCTGTTCTACGCCGACTTTCTGGATCTGAGCCCCGTCGCACGCAGGACGGTACTGGAGAATATAGAGGATGCTGCGGTTGTGCTCGACAATCGGGACCGTCTCATCTATCTCAACCGGGCCGGTCGGGAGCTGTTCGGTGCCGATTCAGGCTACGCTGGAACTCCGGCAGAGGAGTTTTTCGACCTGACCGGAGATACCGTCTCCGATCAGTTCACCGAGATACCCGACGGAGATACGGAGTTCGTGATGACACCCGACAGTCGAAAACGATACTTTTCGGTGTCGGCGTCGACGGTCAGTAACGATGGGCAACGCCGGGTGTTCGCACTACACGAGACAACAGCGGAGAGAGAGTACAGCCAGCGTCTAGAGGAACAACGAGACAATCTCGAGACGCTCAATCAGGTTCTGAGACACGATATCCGTAACGACCTGACGGTGATCAAACTGTACACCGACCTCCTCGACAGCGAGTGTGACACAGAGGAGCAACAGGAGTACATAGACACGCTCGACCAGAGCGCCGACCACGCCGTCGACCTCACGCAGACGGCGCGGGAGCTCTCCGAGGTGATGCTCTTGGATAGCGA
>UEZF01000143.1_pt1 | contig 12492 bp, 13 predicted proteins | sample 1903571 | NCBI WGS metagenome assembly UEZF01 (sample SAMEA4776352, study PRJEB27445) | saltern metagenome | biome: Hypersaline environment; feature: solar saltern; material: Pellet | place: Spain | collected 2014-08 | depth 0 m | reverse complement strand
ACCGACGGCGGCTGATACGGTCGTGCGTGACTCGTTACCGCCGGGCTGTCACGGACTCCCGTTTCACGGGCTGTTTCCCGGAGTTCGGAACGGTGCTTGAAATACTCGCGCACAACCGTGTGAGACTGCCGGCCACACCCGTCAGGAGAGGGGTTCGAAAGCGATAAGATGCGGTCGCGGCTTGGATTACTATGCAGGAACGGCGCGGAGTGCTGGACAGTGACGAGAGACTGCGCTCACTCTCGGCTGCCGATTTCCCGGCACGTCAGTCACACTCGACGGTGGCGCTCGTCCACCCGCGATTCTTCGACCGGACGTACGTCATCAACCCACACATGGGCGGCAGGGTGGACAGAGAACGGGCACGCGAGCAGTGGGACCGGATGCGTGCGGTTCTCAATCGCCACGCTGCGGACGTGCGTGTGCTTGACCCGGCGGCCGTTGAGGAGTCGCTCGAGGACAGGAACGTGCCGCCGCCGGAGACACAGCCGGATATGGTGTTCATCGCGAACCACGCCATACCGACCGCCGACGGGGAGGGGGTCGTGCCGGCACAGATGGCCACTCCTGAGCGAGCCAGCGAACCGGTCTACTTCCGGGAGTGGGCCGAGCAACAGGGGTACACCGTTGGGCCGGCACCGACGGCTGTCTTCGAGGGGGCGGGCGACGCCGTCTGGCACCCCGGCCGTCGGCTCCTCTGGGGTGGACACGGCGTGCGGAGCGACCCCGCAGCCTACGGTGAACTCGCGGACCGACTTGGGGCCGCCGTTGTCCCCCTCGAACTGGCCGACGACCGGTACTTCCATCTTGACCTCTGTCTGTTGCCCCTCTCCGAGACGGCGGCGCTCGTCCAGCCGGAGGCGTTTAGCTCCGCGGCATACAATAAGCTAAAGGCCGTGTTCGAGACGCTCATCGAGGCGCCCGCAGGCGAGGCGCTCGACAGCTTCGCGGTCAACGGGACGGTGATGGATGGGACAGTCGTCGCCGGCACCGGTACACCCGTCACGACCGAGCGACTCGAGGCGGCCGGCTACGATGTCGTCAGCGTCGAGACCGGCGAGTTCCTGAAAGCCGGCGGCTCTGTCGGCTGTCTCACGCTCCGACTCGGGACTCCCGGGCACTGACCGTCGTGTCACTCCGGACCCGGCCAGAACGGAGCCGACAGCTCGCGTCGGGTCGGCCCTCTCGCTGTCCACAGCCGTTGTTCGACCGCGAACCAGCCGGGAGTCTTTTGTACCCAGCACCACTATTAAGTAGGAAATGTACGGTAACTCGTCTGTCAGAGATGACTCGTCGGTGGAGTTGACTGCTGAGCAGCGCAGGCATCTTCGTCGTGACCTCTCCAGCGTGGCCGCCCGGACCCGCGAGCTGCTTCCGGGCGAGTTCGTCGTCGGGTCAGAGCTGAGCTCCGATGCGAACGGTCCCCGCGCGACTGTCGCCGTCCGGCCGCCGGTTGGGGCGCCGGTGAGTGCGACATGTCCGCTCGACAGCGGCGTCGAAATCGACGAGGACGAGCGGGATGACATCGCGGTCGGTCTCGCGGCAAGCGCCGCCCTCCAGGTAAAAGAATCGGTCAACAGCGGCCCGAAACCGACTGCACGATAGATCGTCGATATGTCCAGGAGGGGGAAACGCAAGATCGCGATCGCCCGCTCGGCGGTAAAAAGACTGGCTGTCTCATAGCTGAGAGGGTGCTCCGTGCTCGCGTCCGGATGTATCCGGAGTTGGCCACGACCGACATCAGCTACTCCCCCCAGTAGAACCGCGGTCCGAGGAGGAGATAGGCGAGCGCGAACAGCAGGAGCGTGCGCGGCAACACCCGTTCGAGGACGGTCGGGCGGAGGATGGCGGCCGTCTGGAGTGCCCCGAGCACGATCGCATCGCGGTCGCGCAGTTTCGGGTAGGGAACCGGCGCGATCATCAGCACCGAGAGCACGGCGGTGGCCCCGAGCAGGACGGGCACGTTCGTCAGCCCCGCGAGGTACGCGGCGGCAAGGATCGAGGACGCGAGCGTGTTCTGGATGCCCGGGCGTGTCTCGTCCTCGCCGACGTAGACGGTGTACAGCGCCGTGCGGACAAGCGAGAAGATAACGAAACCTGCGGCGACGACACCCGCGACGGCAGCGAGTTCTGGCTCCTCCGATACCGTCCAAGCCGTCTCACCGAACTCCTCGCGGGCGGCGACAAACACAAACACCGCGGGTGTGGTTCCGAAGGAGACGATATCGGCCATCGAGTCGAGGTACGGGCCGACCTCGGTGCTCCCGAACCGGCGCGCGATGACACCGTCGAGACCGTCTGCCACCGCCGCCAGCAGGATGAGTTGTGCGACGAGTCGGACCTCGCCGAGCACGGCGGCGGCCAGTGCGAGCACCCCGATACCCGAGTTCAGAAGCGTCATCGCGTCTGCCCAGCCGAGTCGGTCGACGACCTGCAACGACATACCCGACCGACGACCAGCGGGTACAAGAAGGGCGCGGATTCGACGTTCCTCGGGTGTCTCCTCGCCGACCCTCCCGGACCTGACACCCCTAGCGCTGTTCACCGGCACCCGAGCGGTTATGTTCACAGCCCGCGAACACGTGGATATGTCCGTACGCGACCGTCTCCGAGCTATACTCCGGCGCGTACCACTCGGACTCGGTGTTCCGGGGTCGATGGACCACCCGACGACAGGTGGACTCGCCCGTGACCGCGAACAGGCAGAGACAGAGTCCGAGTCCGGTGAGACAGACGGGGATAGCTTCAGGGGGACAAGCGAGGACAGGTCTGTGGAAACAGACGAGGACAGGCCCGGGCGCTGACCGCGCTACTCGTCTTTGAGCGATAGCACCGTCCGGTCGAACCCACAGACGAGCGTGTCGTTCTGGTTGAACACCTCGACGTGCATCTCGACGATGCCGTGCTCGCCGTCGCTGGTCTCGCGCTTGCTCGTGACGGTCGACTCGACGTTGAGGGTGTCGCCGTGGAACACCGGTGCGGGGTGTTCGACGTTGTCGTATCCGAGATTGGCGACGACGGTACCGTCTGTCGTCTCCGGGACCGTCAGAGCGACAGCGAGTGACATCGTGTAGAGCCCGTTGACGATTCGCTCGCCGAACTGGGTGTCGGCGGCGAACTCGGCGTCGAGGTGGAGCGGTTGCTGGTTCATCGTCATATCACAGAACCGCTGGTTATCGGCCTCGCTCACGGTCCGACTGCGCTCGTGGGCGATTGTCTCGCCAACCTCGAACTCGCCGTAGTAGCGTCCTGTCATGTCCGGGGGGTCGGGGGCACGGGACAATACGCTATCGGTCCCACGGCAGACGAAGTTGGCCCGACAGGTGTCGCCCGCGGCAGTGGGACCGCGGGTCCCCCGAACCGCGGGGTGGCGGTGGCGACAGGTCCACCCGAACAGTCACCCGGGTCCGTCTCATACGGTCGTGCAGAAGTCTTTTTATTCAGACTCGGCCCCGGTACGCGTGATACGCTATCGTTGGCGGTAATTTATTTCGCACGACCGTATCAGTCCCTGTTCACCGGTGCGGTCCACTTCTCGCGGCTCATCCCCGGGTAGACGATTCCGGCCATCCCCTGCATCATCGAGGTGTAGACGTGGACGGCGATGCAGTCGAACACCTCGAGTATCTCGGCCTCGGTGAGGCCGAGTTCCCGGAGCGCCGTGAGGTCATCGTCGGTGATGTCGTGTGGGTCTCCCGTCGCCTTCTGTGCGAACGTGAGTATCACCTCCTCCTCGGGCGAGAACCCGGTCTCCTCGATGCGCAGCTCCATCAGGCCCGCTATGGTCTCGTCGTCGACACCGATGTTCTCGAGCGCGGACTCGTGGAAGTACCGACAGCCCTCACACTCCATCTCCGTCGCCACCACCATCGATATCTTGGACTTGAGCTCGTACGGCAGCGAACCGCCGTTGTAGAGGTAGTCGATGTGTGCCCAGACCCGTTCCAGCAGTTCGGGATCGTTCCCGTACAGCAGCCACAGTTTGCTGAGGTCCAAGTCCTCGTCGACATCGCCGCGACCGCCTTTCAGTTCCCGGTAGAGCTGCTCTGTCTTGCCCGATGCCTCCTCCTCGCTCACCAGTCGGAGCGTGTTCGCTCGCGGCTGTGTGCTCTCCTGTCCGTCGGTGGGCATACCGTCGGTGGCTTTGCCCTCTCCGGTAAAAACGTCCGTGCTCCGACCCGACCGGACAGACCATCGGACCGGGAGACCCCAGGTGGCAGTTTCCGGTTCGAACAGACAGCGGAACCGGGACCGACCTCCGGAACGACAGTTCGGGACGGTGGGAGCAAACAGGGGAGATTGGCATGCACGCAGCACAGGTGGAGATGTGAGTTCCGTTCCGGCACTGCCTCTGCCCCAACGACGGTGAGCACGCCCTCTCTCACTCTGCTCGGTGTGTACACCGGCAGGTGGTGGCCGACGTGTGAGAGGGCCTGGCCGCTGTGTGACGGCTGGCTGGGTGTTGTTCCCGACAAACGGGCCGAGTTTCGTCGAGCGGTTCCATCGGTTGGTCGCGATGGTCGTCGGGTTCATGATCCTCGGTGTCTGGGCGTCGGTGGCACACCAGACCGCCGCGCAGTTCGTGTTCACCTCGCTACTGTTCGCGACCACAGTCGCGTGCGTCGGCGCCGGCGGCGGGAGCGAGGACTCCACAACCTGACTGCAGGGCGCGGCTGGCGGTGCCGACGACTAAGACTGGATTCGCTGGTCTCTTTTGGGCTGCCTGTTTCTCCTGTCGTGCCGACCGCCAGCAGGTCGCTCCGGATATCAGACCTCTGCCGCCGGTTCGCGGTCGACCGAGATATCCCGCTGTGGGTAGGGGATCTCGATGTCGGCGGCGTCGAGCGCACGGTGAATCGCCATGTTGAGTTCGTGTTCGACCCGGCGGCGGTCGGCGGGCTTGTTTATCCAGACGAACACCTCGAACAGGAGCGCGGAGTCGCCGAACGAGCGGAGATGCACGACACCGTACTGCGGACGCTGATATCGCGAACCGTTCCGGTGGTGCCGTTCTCCAGTTCGATGAAGTCCCCGCGCTTGTAGGTCTCGTCGGCGTACAGCGAGAGACTCCCGAAGAAGTTGGCCACCGTCTTTCGTGCGGCGAACCCGAGGATGATGCCGATGATGCCGGCGGGGGCGAGCAGCGCCGCGATACCGATCCCCCACTGGTCGAGCACCAGCAGAAAGAACACGGCGATGATGGTGACGTCCCAGATATTCCCCGCGATTGGGGCGAGCGTCTCGTCGTACCTGACAGCGATAGAGCGTTCGATGAGTTCGTCGCCTTTCACCCGCAGTTTCCAGGTCCACCAGAACCCGAGCAGTGTGACCAGCAACGGTCCCGGTCTGTTGACGACGAACGGCGGAAGAAACGCGACCAACTGCGGTCCGGCGACAGCCTCGAACGGGCCGGCGAGCCACGCCGGTGTCGGCTGACCGACAATCCACGCCAGCGTGACCACGACCATCGTCCCCGTCGCCACCCCACGGAACCCGCGCAGGTCGTCGACACTCTCCTCGGATACCCGTGTGTACCGCACGAGTAACAGGTCGACACGCCAGACAAACGCGACCAACGCCGCCGAGATGACCACACTGAGCAGTATCCGCTGGTCAGCCACTCGGGCGAGAAGCTCTGCCCCCTCTGTCACGCCCCGACGTACTGACTGCGGACACTTATACTACTCTCCGTGACATCGCCGTTGCAGGACCATCCCGGACCGGCAGAGATACGTGTCCGGATGGCAGGTGTGCCAGGGCAGGCAGAGCGTCCGGAGCGCGGGTCAGCCGTCCTCGAGCGAGAGGGTCGCGGTCCGTTCCCAGGTCGTCTGGTCGAGGACGAGTATCTCGTTTCCGGCGAAGATGTAGAGATGGTCGCCGACGTATCGGGCGCGGTTCACCTCCGCGTCGGCGGAGACCTCCTTGAGGACCCCGAGTTCGCCGTCGGCGTAGTCGATAATCTCCGCGGTGTTGCCCGCCGGGAGGACGAACACCTCGTGACGGCGGTCGATCATGAACGCGTGGTGGGACTCATCGATCGCCGACCAGAACGAGTCGAGCCGTATCTGGTCGGCGACAGACGTGTCGGTCGGGTCGGTCACGTCGAACAGGACGGACTTCACCTGCCCGTTTTGCTTGCCGATACCGATGACGTGGCCGTCGTCGGCGGGGTGGAGATACGAGGAGAACCCCGGCAGTTCGAGTTCGCTGCGCAGTTCGGGTTCGGTCGGTTGCTCGAAGTCGATGACGTAGAACGGGTCGACCTGGCGGAACGTGACCACGTAGGCGGTGTCACCGGCGTAGCGTACCGAGTAGACCCGCTGGTCGTGGCCCATCCCGGTCACACGGGTCTCGCGGTCGAGTGTCTCGTTGTCGAGGACATACAGGTGGTTGTCGCTCTCGGCACCGGCAACACGGGGGATGGTGGTGGTGATACGGAGTGTCCCCTGGTACTGGTCGAGTGCGAACTGGTCGAGCACCTCACCGGGCACCGTCCCGGTGTCGGTCACGTCGAGACGACTCCCATCGACATCGACCCGCACGATGCTGGTCTGTGTGAGGGTCTCCTGGTGTGTGACGCGGTAGTCGTCGAAGCTTTCCTGCAGGGTCCTCCCGTTCACGCGGGAACTGTACCGGTCGACAGCGCGTCGCATCTCCACCTGTTTCGATCGCTCTGAGATGGTGTAGCCGGCGATCTCCTCGAGACGCTCGGCGAGTTCCGCCGGCACCACCTCGGACTGTTCGGCCCAGGAGAGCCGCAGTTCGCTCGGGGCCACCCTCGTGGTGTCGGTGAGATACAGCCCGTTCGGGGACATGTAGACAACGGTGTTGTCACCGGTCCCGACCACGCTCACCGAGTCCTCGATATCGCCGGAGTCCGCGTCGATACTGAGCGCGGTGTATGTGGCGCCGGCACCGGTCTGTGTCTCCGGCGCGTAGATGGCACCGCACTCGATTGCCCGACCGCCCAGCGGCGTTATCGGGCAGTCGGTCTCCGGGCCGACGACCGTCTGTGTCACGACGTAGAGCTGGCCGCCGGTCTCCCGGGCCGTGACGAGTCTGGCATCGAGCGGGAGCCGCCAGGACTCAACCGGTGACCCGGGGTTGCTCACGTTGTAGCCGACGACTGTGCCGCCGGTCTGGTTGAACACGACCAGCCGGTCACCGGTCTGGAGCAGCTCCCCACCCGAGCCGATGGTGGTGAGCGTCGACGGGTCCGCAGGGTCGCTCACGTCGATAACGTGGCTCTCTGAGGGCGCCCACGGCGGGGCCGGCGCGCCGTTTGCGTCCGATTCGACCGGTCGGGGCGGAACCGTGTACCGCCCGGCGGCGGGCGAGTAGTAGAAGTTGCGTCCGTCGGTTTTCACCATGTCCGGTTCGTCGAGTCCGGCGACCTGCAGGTTCGAGCCGGCGACACGCTCTGGCCCGCCGGTCTCGGCCCGCAACTGGCCCGCACGAACGTACTTCCTGAACGCCTCTGTTGTCCCGAACTGCTCCAGTCCCGTGTCGCCGACAGCCGGTGCTGTCGTGTTCAGAACCTGTCCCCCCGGCAGGACGGGCGTCAGTTCGTTGTTCTCCTCTCCGGGTGTCTCTGCCTCCGGTTTCCGGTCGTTGTCTCCGCTCTCTGCGACGGTGAAAGCGCCGACCGCCATCGCGACGCCGAGCACCACACCGACCAGCAACGCCACGACAGCCAGTCGCGTCATCTTCTCGCGTTCCATACCTGTGCCATCTATCTACACAGTGTATAAACTGCCGAACAGTCAAACCGTGGTTTTAGCCTGGACGACTCCTCTCCCCGCTGTCTGCCGGACTGCCCGTGAGTGGCCGGCGATGACTCGCTGCCGTGCGGATAGCCTGTCGGCACCCGGAGACGACGTGGGGGACTGAGAGCCGGGGCAGTGGTTTCCGGAGTGACCCGTGTGGACCGGAGGGCGACCCGAAAAAACGAAAATTTATACAAGCCACAGTTCACAGTGTACGTATGGACAGGTCGTCGGTAGTACGATAGCTGTACTGTCGAGTGCGGTGTGCCTTCTGACAGCGACGCGTGTTCAACAACAGAACAGACGACCGATAGCCGCAAGACGGAGACTCCAACAATGAGTGACCTACCAGACACGTACGAACCAGACGACGTCGAACCGAAGTGGCGCGAACAGTGGCGCGAGACGGACATCTACAGCTACGAGGGCGACGGGGACCCCGACACAGAGTACGTCATCGACACGCCGCCGCCGTATCCGACGGGGAACCTCCACATCGGGAACGCCCTGGGGTGGTGTTACATGGACTTTTCGGCCCGGTTCCACCGTCTGATCGGCGAGGACGTGCTCTTTCCGCAGGGCTGGGACTGCCACGGACTCCCGACCGAGGTGAAAGTCGAGGAGAACCAGGGTATCCACCGGACCGACGTCCCCCGGGAGGAGTTTCGCGACCTGTGCATCGAGCACACGGAGAGCCAGATCGGGGCGATGCGGGACACGATGGACACACTCGGGTTCTCCATCGACTGGGACCACGAGTTCCGGACGATGGACTCAGAGTACTGGGGTGAGACCCAGCGCTCGTTCGTGCAGATGGCCGACAGCGACTACGTCTACCAGGACGAGCACCCGGTCAACTGGTGTCCCCGGTGTGAGACCGCTATCGCCGACGCCGAGGTCGAAACCGAGGAAGGAATCGACGGAACACTGTACTACCTCACGTTCTGCTGACAATCGACGAGGCAAAAAAGGCGATCGCGGCGGATCTTGACGACGAGGGGTATCTCGTCGACACCGAGTCGACGGAACAGAACGTCGGCCAGTGCTGGCGGTGTGACACGCCCATCGAGATTCTCTCGAAAGAACAGTGGTTCGTCGAGGTCAGGCAGGACGAGATCCTGGAGACCGCACAGGAGGTCGAATGGATACCCGAGCATATGTACGGACGTCTCGAGGAGTGGACCGAGGGGATGGAGTGGGACTGGGTGATCTCGCGCCAGCGCGTGTTCGCCACGCCCATTCCGGCCTGGCACTGCCAGGACTGCGATTACACCCACATCGCCGCGGAGTCCGAACTCCCGGTCAAGCCGCCCGAGACCGACCCCGCAATCGAGGCCTGTCCGGCGTGTGGCGGCGAGAACTGGCACGGCGAGACCGACGTGATGGACACCTGGATGGACTCCTCGATCTCCCCGCTGATGGTGCAGGGCTGGCCCGAGGAGCCGTTCACCCCCGCGACGCTGCGCCCGCAGGGGCACGACATCATCCGGACGTGGGCGTTCTACACGCTGTTGCGCAGCGCCGCAGTCGAAGACGAGATCCCCTGGGAGAAGATACTGATAAACGGGATGGTGTTCGGCGACGACGGCAACAAGATGTCGAAGTCACGGGACAACTTCGTCCAACCGGAGACCGTCGTCGAGGAGTACTCGGCAGACGCGTTCCGGCAGGCGATTGCGCTTGGTGGCCAGCCCGGCACAGACATCCAGTTCCAGTGGAAGGAGGTCACCTCCGCGGCGCGTTTCGAGACGAAGGTCTGGAACATCACCCGGTTCGTGGGCCAGCAACTCGACGAGGACCGCAACCCGCTCTCGGAGCCGGCGTACCGTGACGCGGACCGCTGGATTCTCTCGAAATGTTCGCGGGTGGCCCGGGAGGTCCGCGAGAACATGGAGGAGTACCGGTTCGACGCGGCGCTGCGGACGCTCCGGGAGTTCGTCTGGCACGACCTCGCGGACGACTACCTCGAACTGGTGAAAGGCCGCCTGTACGAGGGGCGACCCGGTGAGCGCGACGCCGCACGGCAGGCGCTTTTCACGACCGTGTCGGCGTCGCTGCGGATGCTCTCGCCGTTTGCCCCGTTCCTGGCCGAGGAGGCCTACCGCGGGTTGCCGGGCACCGAGGGCAGTGTCCACGCCGCCGACTGGCCGGCCCCGGATATGGTCGACCCCGAACACGAGGCCGCGGGTGACCTCATCGCCGAGATTGCCTCGACGATTCGCGGGTGGAAGTCCGACGCCGGCCTGGCGCTGAACGCGCCGCTGGACCGGGTCGAGGTCTACCCCGACGTTGACCTCGATGTTCCGGTCGATACCTACGACCTGAGCGAGGCCGCGAGCGCACCGGTGCAGATCCGCGAGGGTGTGCCGTCGGTCGAACTGGTGCCCGTCGAGATCGAACCCGACCACTCGGTCATCGGGCCGGAGTTCCGCGACCAGGCCGGGCAGGTCGTCGCCGCACTCGGGGCGATGGACCCCGAACGGGTCGCCGAACAGAAGACCCTCGACGGCGAGATCGAGGTCGACCTCGACGGCGAGGTGGCGCTCATCCCCGGCGATGCCGTCGAGATCGTCGAGGAACACCGCGCCGAGTCCGGCGAGGAGGTCGTCGTGCTCGACAGCGACTCCGCGACGATTCTGGTCTACGAGTGACCTGAGCGGCCGGGGCCGGTCTGAACCACCACGATTCACCAACTGCGAGGGACAGTAGAGAGACCGCGGTCGGGTGATGGTCGATTCGGGTCACCCCTGTGATTGTGTCGGAGAGCGTGAACAGACCCAAGAGAAATGCTTTTTGTTCAGCACAGCAATCACGAGTACGTGATTAGTCCGAACTCTGAGTCGTTTCACCGGGCACGGTTCCTGGTGAGCCGATATCAGGACAGGGAGATACCCTCTCCGGAGCAACTCAGAACATCAGCAAAACAGACAACAGCTGTCGTTCGTGCTACCGTTGAGGCGCTGGTCAGACACAACAATCAGATAACCGGTCGAGAACTCGAAGTACTGCACCAGTTGTGTCAAGATTCGTCTGACGGCCTGTCGGTGGACGAGAAACGCGAACGGGTTCGGGAGCTCGATCTCCCGCAATCCGACACCGAGCAGATAGTACAGAGAATCGATCAATCAGTCGGGAGTGTCGGGACAGCACCGCAGGACCCACAACTCGTGGTAGATATCAACAAGCAGACCAATGTGGCACGAGAGCTCCGTGACTGCTTTGAGCGGATTGTCGAGAACTACGACTCCGAATCCGAACTGCTGGAGACGGTCGATGATCTCGTGAATCTCGACCTGTACGGCGTACAATCTGACCTGATATCACCGATTCTTCACCATCTGGCACCAGAGGTGTTTCCGGTCATCAGTAGGCAATCGAAACGGTCGGTCAATCTTCTCTTTGGCGAGGATACCAGCCTCGATCTCGCTGACTATCTGGACGAGCGCGAGAGATACCTGAACCTGCGAGACCAGTTCGATCTGGAACCGCAGTTTCGGGACCTGGACTGCTTTCTCCACTGGGCTCAATCTTCTGATAACGAGTGGACAGAAGTACTGCGAGAGGGGGTAGACAGAGCCGTCTGGCAGGCACAACCTGGACACGCGAAGTACTCTGTTCCCGAGGAGTTGTGGCCTATCTGGCGTACTCGGGGTATTATATCTGCAGGATGGATCGGAGATGTAGACGAAACATCTGATGAACTGAGTGGTTGGGCAGCAAACTTCGTGAAGAACATGTCGCCGGGAGATATAGTCATCTGCAAGAGTGGAGTGTACAAACTGCTGGGTCTCGGTGTCATCTCCACGGAAAGCTACGAGTACGTCGGGGGAACAGACGAGGAGATACCCGTTCATCGTCCGGACAAGTCGAAGGTCCACGAGAGCATCAGACAGGTCGAGTGGGTTCTAACGAGAGACTTCGATAATCCAATTCACATCGGGGACTGGGACATCTCGAAACGGTTCGGTAGCCAGTGGATCGCCGGGTACTACACCTTCGAGGAACTGCGATGGCACCTGTCACAAAAACGCCACGACGAGGTGCTATCGGATCTTCGCTCGCTCGAATCGAGGAGTCTCGCGTACGCTCTGGACAGAGACCCCGGTACCAGCACAGCCGGTCACGGTGACGAACGTGGTCTCGAGGACAGTCACAGTGGGGAAGACGATTCCGTCACGGAGATTCCGGACAAGCCCGGTCGAGCGAAGGAGATCAGGCGGCAGTTAGAGGCAAAGAATCAGGTGGTGTTCCACGGGCCACCGGGAACGGGCAAGACCTACCAGGCACAGCGGTTCGCCGAGTGGTGGGTGTACGAACAGACAGGGGGGCACCCGCGCGAGGAGCAGGTCGAGTCGGTCACGTTCCACCCCTCGTTTGCCTACGAGGATTTCGTCGAGGGGCTGACCGCCGAGGCGACCGACACCGGCGACGTCGAGTACCAGGTCGAGGACGGTATCCTCAAACGCGTCGCGGACAACGCACGGCGGGCCCACGAGCGGGCGGTCGAGTCAGGCGCGACAGATGGACCCGCGAATGTGCCGCCGTACGTGCTCGTAATCGACGAGATCAACCGCGGCAATCTCGCACAGATCTTCGGCGAGACAATAACGCTGCTCGAGGCGGACAAGCGCGGTAGCTACGAGGTGTCGCTCGCTCACTCCGACGCGTCGTTCACCCTGCCGCCGAACCTGTACGTCGTCGGGACGATGAACACGGCCGACCGCTC
>UEZF01000034.1_pt1 | contig 12526 bp, 7 predicted proteins | sample 1903571 | NCBI WGS metagenome assembly UEZF01 (sample SAMEA4776352, study PRJEB27445) | saltern metagenome | biome: Hypersaline environment; feature: solar saltern; material: Pellet | place: Spain | collected 2014-08 | depth 0 m | reverse complement strand
CGCTGGCCCCGGGCACCCGGCTCGGACCGCGACACGTCGGACTGCTCGCCGCGCTCGGAACGGAGGAGGTGCCGGTACGGGGGCGCCCGCGGGTAGCGGTTGTCTCGACGGGTGAGGAACTGGTCCAGCCCGGCGACCCGGTCGACCCGCGGTCCGGCCAGATCTACGACGTGAACAGCCACTCGATAGCGAGCGCTGTCCGGGCCGCCGGCGGTGAACCGACGGTCTACGAGACGGCGACAGACAGCCGCGAGGCGCTGCGGGCGGTGCTCGAGCGCGCCACCGAGGCGTGCTCGCTCGTGCTCACCTCCGGGTCGACGAGCGCCGGTAGCACCGACCTGCTGTACCGGCTCCTCGATGAGGAGGGCGAGAAACTCGTCCACGGCGTCTCGGTCAAACCCGGTCGGCCGTTGCTCGTCGGCCGACTGTTCGGGACCGCGTACGTCGGTCTCCCCGGCTACCCAGTCTCGGCGCTGATGACGTTCACACAGTTTGTCGCTCCACGGCTCCGGGCGGCGAGTCGCTCCGCGACGGACCCGGAGCGCGAGGTACCCCCCGCGTCGAGCAGGGGAACTGGTGGCTCGACCCCCTCGAGCGGGGAGTCAAACGGGACGACCGGTGGCTCTGCTGGTAGCGCCGGGGTCGGGACCGTCGAGGCGAGTCTGCGGACGCGTGTCAGATACGACGGCGGTCGACTGCGGCTGTTGCCGGTGGGGTTGGTCGAGGACGGCGACGGCTCGCTCGTCGCATACGCACCCAACAAGGGGAGCGGTGCGACAACGACACTGGCAGAAACCGACGGGTTCGTCCGGATGTCGCCCGAGCGGTCGCTGTTCTCTCCGGGGACCGAGGTTCCCGTCGAACGATTCGACGCGAGCGACCCGCTGCCGTCGCTTCTGTGTGTCGGCGACCCGGATCCGGTGGTGTTCGGGCTGCTCGACAGCCTCCCCACACCGCGGTATCTGCGCCTCGGCGAGACCGACGCGCGCCGCTGGTTCGACGACGGTGTGTCCGATCTCCTCGTGACGGCAGGGGGCGAGGACCCGCCCGGTACGGGGGTGGCCCGCTGGGAGCGCGAGTGGGGGCTGGCTGTCCCCGACGGCAACCCTGACGATGTCGACAGACTCGAACAACTGACCGATGGCGACCTGTTGTTTGCCAACCTCGGACCCGCCCTCTCGGTGCGCGAGACGTTCGACACGCACGCCGAGTCAGCAGGTGTGGCAGTTGAGGATATCTCCGGCTACCACCGTGGACTGCCAGGACTGGAGTCGGCGGTCCGGACCGTCGCAACCGGTGACGCCGATGTCGGACTCGGTCTGTGCACGACTGCCGTCGACTACGGTCTCGATTTCGTCCCGCTCGGAACCCAGACCGTGCGTGTCGCGGTTGCACCCTCGCGCCGCGGGAAGTCCGTGGTCGCCACTCTTGAGGAACTGGTCGAGCGGACACTCCCTGACATGCTCGGTGAGATGGCCGGCTACTCGTGACTCCGGGCGCGGCCACGCTTCCGACGGGGTGGCGTCCGGTCGACCCGGGTGAGACGGCTGTCACATCGCAATCATCGGTCGTCTCGCACGCACTGCCGGCACGAGAGCATACGGGTCAGCCGTCCGTCGAGGGGCAGTCCGGGCGACACCCGCGAGTCGATATCCGAACGTTCAGGCGAACGCCGCCCGACAGTTCGAGCAGTGAGCAACGAGTCGCCGGACTTGGGGGACAAACCGTCGAGACTGTCGTCTGTCGACGATGGCTTCCGGGACCCCAACGAACCGCAGACCCACAACACCGGTGCCCACGACCGGCGCGGGGGCGACACCGGACGCACAGTCCGAGCGCCCGACAGAGAGACCGCTCCCGGCGAGTCCAACGACACCCCGTCGGATGCCGCGGTTCACCCCCGCACGGACGGCGGTACCGACCGCTCCGGTGACGACCCCGGTGCGGATAGCGGTCCGGACGGTGACGAGGAGCCACGCGAGTCGATCACGGAGGGGAGTCTCGCGCGGCCGCTGTTCAATCTCGCCTGGCCCATCGTCGCAATCCAGTTGTTGCAGGTGACATACAACCTTGCGGACACGCTCTATCTGGGGCGGCTCTCGGCGGACGCCGTGGGTGCGTTGAGTCTCGCGTTCCCGCTCATCTTCCTGCTGGTGGCGGTCGCGGGCGGGTTCACCACGGCGGGTGCAATCCTGGTGGCGCAGTACACCGGTGCCGAGGGTGACGAGTCCGCCGGAAAGGTGGTCGGGCAGACGTTTACTAGTGTCGGGGTGCTCTCCCTGGTGATCGGCGCGGTCGGGTTCATCTACACCGGGCCGGCGTTAGACCTGTTGCCGAGCGACCCCGACACCTCAGAGGTGGTTATCCCCCTTGCGGCCGACTACATGGAGGTCATCTTCCTTGGAATCCCGTTTCTGTTCGGATTCTTTGTCTTCTCGGCGCTGATGCGGGGGTACGGCGATACCCGGACGCCGATGTACGTGGTGGTGGTGTCGGTTGTGGCGAACGTCCTGCTCGACCCGTTTCTCATCTTCGGGTTCGACGGCAACCCGTTGCTCTCACTGCTCCACCTCGGCGGTCCGGAGTCGGCACTGCTCTCGGTGACCGGGTTCGCCGGGTTCGGTATCGAGGGGGCGGCGCTCGCGACGGTCATCTCACGTGGACTGGCAGCCGTCGCCGGGGTGTACATCCTGTTCGGCACCGGTGTCGGACCGGCGGTCGAACTCCGTCATCTTGTTCCGGACCTCTCCGTGGTAACGGACATCGTGCGGTTGGGAACCCCGAGTATGGTCGAACAGAGCACGAGCGCGCTGGCGCTTGTCACGCTGACGGCGATGGTTGTCACGTTCTCTCCGCCGGTGGTGGCCGCCTACGGTCTCGGCAACCGCATCATCTCGCTCGTTTTCCTGCCGGCGCTCGGACTCGGCCGCGCAATCGATACGATGGTCGGACAGAACCTGGGTGCCAACCGGTCAGACCGGGCCGCCCGGGCCGTCTATCTCGCGGCCGGCACCGGTGCGGCGGTGATGCTCGTGGTTGCGGTCGTAGCGGTGGTGCTCGCCGAACCAATCGTGAGTGTGTTTCTCGGTAACGTCGAGAACGCCGCCGCGGCGGTCGAGTTCGGCATCGAGTACGTCCGGGTCCGCTCGGTGGAGTTCGCCTTTATCGGGGTGACACAGGTGCTGTTGGGTGCGTTCCGCGGCGCCGGCAACACCACCACCGCGATGGTCATCTCTATCGTCACCCTTTGGGTCGGCCGTGTCGGGACCGTTGTCGTGCTCGTGTTCGTCGTCGGAATGGACGAGACCGGGTTCTGGCTCGGTATGGCTGTCGGCAACGTCCTCGGTGCACTGGTTGCGGTGCCGTGGTTCCTCCGGGGCACCTGGAAAGGAAAGTACATCGACGACGATACCGACCCTGTGGCCGATACCGGCGAGGCGACGACCACCACGGAGGACTGACCCCGGTCGACGGGGTTACGCGACCGTTCACAGATATCTCAAGGCGGATGCCACAGGGTCGTTCGGAAGACGCAGTCTTCCGTAATGAACGTTGGACAACGTCCAACGAACCTGCGAGCGGGCGATAGTGTCGGTCACAACCTTTGCAATAGAACTGTTGTTCGTTGCTCAGGAGACTGTCTGAAACTGCTGTCCCACCGACGAGCGCGTGCTTCCTCTGGTCGGGTCCGGACACGTGTATCCCGTGCACCTCCTGACCGAGTTTCCGCAGTTTTGCCCCGTCAGCCAGCTCCGATACCTGCCACGCGACGGGTCGTAGCGGTGTCTCGGCGACAGTGAACCGGCCCAGGTCTGGTTTGTACACTGGCACACGACACAGTCTATCACAGCTTGGCCCTGTGTCGGTTGACTCCACAGACGGTACGGTACTTCACTATCTACAGACGTGTAACCTCCGTCTCGCGGCCCGGATTCCGTTGTCTTCATTATGATGCGGTCTGACAGAACAAACGCATCATGATCGAACGGTTTGTCACCTCCGAAACCGAACTGTCGAGACGCAGGTATCTCACTGCTGCGGGGATTGCGGGTCTCTCGGCGCTCTCTGGCTGTCTGATGAACGGGAGCGAAACTGGGGGCACGGGAGACCAAACCCCCACGCGGGGACAGACCGCTGCGGAGCGACACACCTCGCCCGAACTCTCGAAGTGGGTCGACGAGGTTCCGCGGCCGGACACCGCGGAGCCGACCGGTCAAAAAAACGGTCAGCCGTACTACCAGATTGAGATGCGGGAGGTTGAGCAGACACTCCACCGTGAGCTTCCGGCAACGACTGTCTGGGGGTACGATGGTCAGTACCCTGGGCCGACCATCGAGGCACAACAGGGGGAGCCAATCTACGTGCGGTGGCAGAACAACCTGCCGGACAGCCATCTTTTGCCGGAGGATACGACGATTCACGACGACATTGTCCCGTACGACTCGACCGGTGTTCGAACAGTAACCCACCTCCACGGTGGCAATATCGAGGCAGAGAGCGACGGGCACATGCAGGCCTGGTTCACGCGGGAGTTCCAGCGGACCGGTCCCAGGTTCGAAAAGCGAGATTACCGGTACGTGAACGACCAACCACCGGCGACGCTCTGGTACCACGACCACTCGACCGGTATCACACGACTGAACGTGTACGCGGGGCTCGCGGGGCTCTATCTCCTCCGCAGTGACCACGAACGGGGGCTCGGTCTGCCGACGGGTGAGTACGAGATCCCGCTCGTGCTCCAGGACCGGAGTTTCAACGAGAACGGTTCGCTGTACTACCCGTCCGGCCCGGTGACACAGGACAGTGCGGAGAGTGAACTCCCCGAGCCGAGTATCGTCCCACAGTTCTACGGCGATGTCTCGGTTGTCAACGGGAAGGCGTGGCCGCGGCTCTCTGTCGAGCCACGGCGGTACCGGCTGCGACTGCTCAACGGGGCGAACAGCCGGTACTACAGTCTCGCGTTGCACCGATACGACGAGCGTGCCGGCGAGACGACCGGTGCCGGTCCCTCGCTCACCCAGATTGGAACCGACGGTGGACTGCTCTCGCACCCGGTCGAAATCGAGCGGCGACTCGAACTCGGGTCAAGCGAGCGTGCCGACGTTGTCGTGGATTTCTCCGACCACGCAGGGGAGACGTTGCTGCTCCACAACAACGCGCCGGCGATGTACCACGGGGTGACCGACCAGACCACGACGGATGTCGAGCCCCTGACCGAGATTATGCTCGTCGACGTGGACAGTTCGCCCAGTGGTGCCGACACAAGTCAGGTGCCCGAGTCGCTGACAGCCGTTCCGGAGCTCTCGTTCGATGCGGTTGATAACAGGCGGTACCTGCCACTGGTGCAGTCGAGTGACGACTACGGACGACCGATGCCGCTGCTCGGGTCCGGGGACAACCGGTCCGGAAACAGGCTCACGGACCCTCCGACAGAGACCCCGACCGTCGGTGAAACCGAGCTCTGGACTGTCGCCAACCTGACTGGGATGACCCACCCGATCCACCTCCATCTCGTCCACTTCCAGGTGCTCGGGCGGCAGTCTATCGACTACGACCCCGCGGACACTGTCGACCCGGATACGCTTCGGGAGCCGGAGCCGTCCGAACGGGGCTGGAACGACGTCGTCAACGTCGACCCGGGTGACGTGGTACACCTGCTCGTCCACTTTGGCGAGTACGACGGACTGTTCAACGACCAGACGGGCCGGTATATGTGGCACTGTCACATGCTCGAACACGAGGACCACGACATGATGCGACCGATGGAGGTGCTCCCATCCGACGAGGACACCCCTGCCGGCCAACAGGACCGTGAGACCCGGTGACACCTCACCGGTCGGGTGGTCGGTCACGGCGCGGTGTGTCCTCGGACGAGCAGGGCGGTGTCACCGCCGCGGGTGCGATTCAGACCTGTGACACTGCTGTATCGGCAGTTGGACCGACGGCATCTCTCGTCCAAAGAGTGAAACCGACTGGTGTGTTACGTTGTCCAGTATGCCTTCCCCCGGAAGAGGTTCCTCCTCCCTTCCATCACCAGTCTCGCTGGCGGAGCTACCACCGACAGACGCGGGACAGAGAGAGAACGGACGGACCAGACAGACAGTAGACACGACCGATACCGGGGAGGTCGACGCGGAGTGGAGCCGGTACTTTCGTTACGACACCATCTACGGCGACCAGCGGGTTGCGGTCGAATCGCTTTTGAATGCACTCGCCGGCGGTGACTACTACCTGAAGGAGGGGGCCTGTGGAACCGGAAAGACACTGGCGGCGGTGACAGCGAGTGTCCACGCGATGCGCGACCCCGAGCAGTTGGCCGACCGGACGCCGGGGAGCGGGGAGTTCCCGACGTACGACCGGACCGTGGTCGTGACGCCGGTGAAACAGCAGTTACAGCAGTTTATCGGTGAACTGCGCGGTATCAACGAGACGTTGCCCGACGGAACCGAGCCGATACGGACCGTTGTCCTGCGGGGGCAGGCCGACATGCGGGCAATCGACAACGCCGACCTGCCGGGGACCGACAGCCGCGAGGATATCGACGACCTCCGGGCGACGACTGCGGCGCTGATACGATTCGGGAGCGATATCCCGCTCGACTGGCCGGACGAACTGGACCCGCCGCCACACTCGAAGGCCGGGTACGACTGGTCGGACGCGAGCAAGACCGCCGAGCAGCGCAGAGAGGCGAGTCGGTACGACCCGCACAGAGCCCGCGCAGTCAGGGTTCTCGTCTCGAATCTGACCCCACCCGGCGGCGGTGAGTACGACAGATTACAGATAGACGGTGTCGAGACACCGTACCCGGAGCACGTGCCACACTCCTCGGAACTCGTCGACACGGACCGACTGCGGGAGAGCGCGTACAGCCAGCTTCCGGAGAGCCTGCAGGGCCGGTTCGACCCGTTTTACGCGGCCACGTTCTCGGGACCGCACACCTCCGGCATCGAGTTTGGGGACGCAGAGCACCACGTTGTCGACCGGGAGACACTGTTCGGCGCAGCAATCGCGAGCGGGCGGTGTCCGCACGAACTGATGGGTATCCTCGCGAGAGAGGCCGAGGTGGTCCTCGGTAACTACAACCACCTCCTCGACCCGGAGACCCGCCGTCTCACCGACGGCAAACTCGGGCTGCTCGACGGGCAGACAATCGCCGTCGTCGACGAGGCACACCAGTTGGAGGCACAGAGCCGTGACAGCCTCTCCACGTCGCTTGACCTGTACACGCTGTACAGGGCGGAAAACGACCTCAGCTACGCACGACACTACGCGACCGGAACTGTCAGCAAGAGCCCGACCCCGGGGATGCCGGAGTCTGATGCACAGGCCGCGAAACGGATAGCGAAACAGGAACTACTCGGGACAGACGGGTTCGAACTCGACGAACTGATCGCGGTGGAGGAGGCCCTAACTGTCGCCCGACGGGAGCTGTTCGACGCGTGTGAGGGGATAGATAGGGTCAGTTTCGGCAGCGGTCACAGTCAGGGTGACCCCGAGTCTGTGGAGGCACAGACAGCGGCGATGGCAGACCCCGAACACCCGAACTGGGGTGACCACCTGACAAAGGCCCTGGAGACGGAGGAGAGCCTCTCACCCTCGGCACTACGGACGGCGGAGCCGGTCATGGAGGCAGTCGAGCAGGTGTACGAAACACTGGCGGAGCGTGATATCCTCGACCGGACACCACAGGGTCGGGCGGTCGGCGCGTTCCTCCGGCAGTGGGTTGACGCTCCCCGGGCAGTGTACCACCGGGAGGCCCGCGCACAGCCATCCGAGAGGGAGTCTGTGCCGGACCGCTACCCGGAGTGGGTCCGGCGCTGGACACCGGAACTGCGACTGTTCAACTGCATTCCGCGACGGGAACTGCGGCGTGTCTTTTCCGAACTCGGTGGTGGCGTGCTGATGAGCGCGACCCTCCGACCGGTGGAGCCGTTTCGCGAGGCGGTCGGTGTCGACGCGGTGCCACGGCCCGGCGCGCTCGACGGGAAGACCGAGGACGAGGGCAGCAACACGACCATCCGTGCGAACGGCATCACCGACGAGATGGTCGCCGGACACGAGACCCGGTCGACCAGGTTCGACCGCTTCCCGCTGCGATTCCCGCCCGAGAACAGACTCTCGCTGGTGGCCGACCTGCCGAGATTCACGAAATCCGAGCGCGGCAGTAGCGACGTCTACGACCGCGACAGGATGACCGAGACACGTCGCAAGTACGCGACACTCATCGAGGAGGTGGCCCGGACAGCGGGGAACGTACTCGTCGCGATGCCAAGTTACGCTGAGGCGGCCTGGGCAGAGGAGTATCTCGGGACGGTCTCGCTGGACAAGCGCCGCCTGCTGGACGAGTCCAGTTCGGCCGACCGGACCGACGAACTGCTGGACACGTTCTTTGCCGACGGGGACGCCGTGCTCTGCACGAGTCTCCGCGGCACTATCACGGAGGGTGTCGACTTCGACGGGGAGAAACTCCACACCTGTCTCAGCGTCGGCGTCCCGCGACTCCCCCCGAGCGCGGAGACGAATGCCGCGGAGTTGGCGTACAGTCGGGCGGTCGAGTCGACGGACGGGCTGGAGGCGGTCCACCTGATCCCGTCGACGCGCAAGGTTCGACAGTCGGCCGGCCGGGTCATCCGCGGGGCCGGGGAGACCGGTGTCCGTATCCTCGCGGACGAGCGGTACGGCTCCTCCCCGGACAGGAACTGCCGTTGCTTTCTCTCACCCCAGCAACAACGGGAGTTCACCGTCGTCGAACCGGGTGATACCGGTGCCGCTGTCGAGCGGTTCTGGGCCCGACGGGCGTAGATTTTCGACTGTCCCCCACGCTGTGAGCCCAGCGTCTCGCCGTGAGACTCCCAGCGACAGACCCGGCACGAGAGCCGTTTCCGGACGACACGGTGTCTGTACACGTCACGGGTGAGACGATACGGGACCGCTCAGTGTCCGTCGGTGTCCACGTCCTCGGCCAGTTCCGTCGCGGTGTCGAACGCCGTCTCGGCCTGCTGGCGGGCACACCGGGTCTCCCGTTCGGCGATGGCCGCCGGGTCGGGGTTGACGTCGTCGTCGATGCGGGCCCAGGAGTCGTGGACCTTGGCGTGACACCACCGGCAGAGGGGGACCGTTATCTCGTGGCTCGTCTCACCCTCTCCCTTCGTGGAGGAGTCGTACGAGAGGTGGTGTTCCTCTATGAGCGGGCGGTCGTCGTCGTGTGCCATCCGTTCCTCGGTCAGCCCACACCGGACACAGCCGTCGTCGTGGTTCCGACACCGGAACTGCGGACAGTCGGCCCAGTTCCACGGCCCGGTCGGTCCCTCCTCCCCCGGGTCACCCGCGACCGGACAGCGAAACTGCTCTGCCTGGCGAGCGGCAGCGAACTCCGGGTCCTGGTCGGCACGCTCGACCGCGAATCGACATCGCCCGTCCGACGTGAGGTGGTCACACCGGTCGACAACAGCGTACGGGTCGTCGACGCCGACGGTTGTTCCCGCATCGGTCCTCTCCATATCTGATAGAGACAGCCCAGACAGATGAGACTGTTGCGGGTCGACGAACCCACAGAGCGAAGAACAGATACTCGCCACGCACCAACAGTGGATAGCTCGATGAGTCCTGAACGGAGTCCCGCAGAGCAGGCCGCGGCGCTCGTCGCCGACCCCGGTCTGTACGAGTCGTTTGCCGCCGACTACAGCGACGAGGTCAGTTTCTACTCGGCGCTCAGGGGAAGCGCACAGGAGTCGCTGTCCTTCGAGGAGTACGTCGAACTGCGCCGGGTGTTTCTCGACCACGGACCCACGGGGGCGATCCGCAGACGGCTGGAGGAACGGCTCGAACGGAGTCTGAAGAACATGGTGCTTGGCACCAGCCCCCGAGGTCGGGCTTACAAGGCCCCGACACTTGCCCAACTCGAATGTCGGCGACGTGCCTTCGACAGCCTCGATATAACCGTTCCGTCACTACTGTCGGCAGTCGAGGCGACCGTCGAACACCTGTACGACGAGGTCGAGCGACCGACGGGAGCCCGCGCGACACTCCACAGACTGCTCTTGGACACCCCCGCGGACGAGCACGCGGCCATCGAGTACGTCGCCCGTGCGTGGCTCTCGGAGGATGCCCTCGCGGCCGACGACACCGAAACGCGGCTGGAGCAGATGCTGTCGACCTACATCGAGACCGTGCCGGAACCGGAGCCGCCGGTCGAGTGCAACAGCGCGGCCGCGTATCGCGTGGCCGCCGAGAAGCGGGCGTTCGCCGACCCAGCAAAAAAACGGCTCCAGGAGGCGGCACTGCACGCCTCACCGTCGGTCGAGACGCTCTGTGAGTACCTCTATCTGACCGCGGCAGACGTACTCGAGGAGTATCGACACGGCGACCAGGATGTCAGCAGGGCGGACCTCGTCCTGGCGCGGCGTCATCTCCGGCTGCTCGACGCTGTGACAGCCTACCCGGAGGGGTCCGACCGGGCGGCGTACGCCGAGTCGTACCGGCATCTCGCGGACGGGATCGAGGCCGGCGGCGGCCGGTGGCTGACCGACCGGGCGGGGATGCCGGCGCCCGAGTGGGAGACCGTCGCAGACAGCTACGGCCGGGCTGCCGCCGCGGTGAAACCGGTTAGTGTCGTCCGGTTTCTGAAGTATCTGAGCAAGGCGTTCAGACACGCGGCACACGCCACCGACGACTGGGCCTGTCGCTACCAGCTCCACATAAACGCACAGCGTCTCTTCGGGCGGTTCGACCCCACAGCACTCGTCGCAGACCGTGACACCTCGGCGGAGACGGTCGAATCGACGATTACGGGCACACTGCACGTCCACCGCTGTCGCGAGTACGAGGCACAGGCACATCTCGCGTTCACCGAGACGATGTACGACGAGGTCAGCTGGGCGGCCGAGCGGGCTCGCAACGAGGCACAGGCGGCCCCACAGGACTCGCTACGGCTCCGGGGACTCGACACCGTCGAGACAATTGCGGCGGCCCGTCGGGCGGAGCGACGCGGCGAGTTCGAGACGGCGCTCGCCCGCTACGACGAGGTCGAAACCGACGACGACGCCCGTCAGGTCGGGGTCGTCTGCCACCGGCAGCTCTGCCGGGTGAAACAGCTGGTCGAGCAGGGGCGTCACGAGGTGGCGCTCGCAAACGCCCACGAGTGGTTCGAACCGGGGTCTGCGGTCGTTCTCGCGACCGAGGCCAGCTGTGGCCTCCTCCCGGAGCTCGACGGCGACACCCCGGCCGTCTCGGACCAGTTTCTCACCGTCGACACCGACGTACTGTCCGCACTCGTCCCGCTGGTCCGGCTCGCGGCTGTCGGCGGGCCGGTCTCTGCTGTTGTCCGTCGGCAGATAGCCGACTGCCTCGTCGGGCTGTGAACGGTCGGTCACCCGACTGTCCCTCCGGCGACCGCGTCGAACTGGTCTGCCGTCTCGTCGTACCGGTAGACGGTGTACCTCGCGAGGTTCGACGCGGCATGTGACTGCAGGACCACAGACGGGTGTGCATCGGTTGTCTCCCTGAGGAGCCGGTCGACCACCGGGAGACCGGAGACCCCGAGGTAACACAGTGGGCCGTCGGAGGGAGTCTCGACCGCGGCGAGAGTCTCGGGACAGAGATAGCTCAGCCAGCCGTCGGCGTCCGTGTCTGCCGGCTGTTGCTCGCTCCACCGCCGGGCGTCGGTGACCGGGATATCGACGACACCCCCCACCTCGGGTGCGACGCCGTACTCCAGAAAGGAGTCGTCGGCGTCGTCACGGAACGCGAACAGCGTGTCACGGTCCGGGGCGATGACGTGAACGTACGTCTCGGTGACCATGTACAGAACAGTACGGCACCGCACGCAACTGTCTACCGGCGGAACAGGCCGAGTGCCTCGGGGTCGTACGGAAATCGAAGATTTCCGTGATGACGAGAGACTTCGTCTCTCGAACCACTTGACCCCGAGGGTGAAGGCCGTAAGCTCGGCTAAACGTGTTCCGTTCGCTCGATATACTGTTCAATCGTCTCGGTCGAAACGTCACCAACCGTCCCGACGTAGTACGATTCTTCCCAGAACCCACCACCCCACAGGTATTCTTGTAAAAGAGGTTCGTGCTGTTGCCACATCTCTCGTGCTGTAATGCTCTTGACTGTCCGTACAATCTCGCTCGGGGCGTGTTTGGGATGGGCCGACAGAAACAGGTGTACGTGGTCAGGAGAGATGTGCAATGACAATATTTCGTAATTGTACTCGTCACACACCTCTCGAACCCTCGATTCCAGTGAATCTTCTATCACACCCAGTACCGGGTGTCGGTACTTCGGACACCACACAAAGTGGTAGTTGACGGTGTATACCGTGTGGTTTGACCGTTTCTCGCCCATACAGACAGTACGTGGACAAGATTTAAGTATTTCAGTAAATAAGCAGTATATGTGAGATGACTAAACGACTCACCGTAGACTCAGTCGATCACATCGACAGCCGTATGATCTCGTTCAGTAAGCACTGAATCTGTTTGGTCTGTGCTTGGACTGTCTCGAAGTAGGACGAACGGTGAGT
>UEZF01000067.1_pt1 | contig 12538 bp, 12 predicted proteins | sample 1903571 | NCBI WGS metagenome assembly UEZF01 (sample SAMEA4776352, study PRJEB27445) | saltern metagenome | biome: Hypersaline environment; feature: solar saltern; material: Pellet | place: Spain | collected 2014-08 | depth 0 m | reverse complement strand
CGACCCGGCAGCGCTGACAACCGGGACGGGTGGACACGGTGCATCGCTGACACCGATGGCCGACGGTGCCAGCGCGCTGTTCGGCGGATACGGCACGGCTGTTGTGTCGGTGCTCGCTGTGGTCGCGCTGTTGAGTATGGCAAACGCCGGTGTGCTTTCGTCGTCGCGATTCCCGCTGGCGATGAGTCGTGACAACCTGCTGCCCGAGACGTTGCGGACAGTCGACCCCCGGTTCAGCACGCCGCGAAACTCGATTTTGCTGACTGGCGGTGTGCTCGTGGTGCTTGTCGCGTTCGTACCGGTGGTCACGCTGGCAGAGATGGCCAGCGCGTTTATTATCCTCGTTCTGTCGATTATCAACGTCTCGCTGATCGCGTTTCGGGAGGCGGATCTCGATGCGTACAGTCCAGCGTTCCGGTCGCCCGGGTACCCGGTGGTGCAGATACTCGGGACTGTTGCCGGTCTCGGGATGATCACACGGTTAGGTCTGGTACCCGTTCTCGGCGCGGCCGGCATCACAGTCGGTGGTGCGGTAATCTACCTGCTGTACGGGCAGTCCCGTGCCGACCACGACAGCGCGCTCGCCGCGCTCCGGGGCAACACTGACAATAACACCCCCGTAATCTCCACAGAGGACGTTCAATAAACGACGCCGGGTTCGGCTCGTTCGACACCTCTCTCATCACGGATATCTCGGGTCTCCAAACCATCTCGAGGTGCTCGGCCTGCCGATCTGCAGACTGTTATGACACCGGAATCGGCGCGAACGGGTGAGTAGGGCGTGCTCTGTCGTGTTGGTACAGCTACTCGACCGGACAGAAGGCTCTTTTTACAAGCGGCACAACTAGGGCTATGACTGATTCGGACAAACTCACCCAGTTTCTGCGTTCTCAGGCGAAAAGCGCAGGCCGCCAGTACGAGGAGGCACGCCGGGCGTTCCTGGAGGCCCGCGAGGAAACAACAGCCGAAACCGACGACGGTGACCTGCCGACGGCCCGCATCGTCTGCCGCCGCCACGCCGAGCAACGGGTGGTGGGCATCGACGAGCAGGGTCGCCCCTCCTGTTTCGAGGCCGGACACCCCGACTGTGAGGGCTGTGCCGAGGATGTCCGTGCCGGGCGCGTCGAGACGTGGTGACGCGATGAGCAAAGACCCCCTCGCCGGTCTCGGTGCGCAGGAGGGCTGGCAGGTCGGGGGGCAGGCCGCCCGCGTCCACTACAGCGGTGCGACCGACCGCTACAGCATCGAGTTCTACGCGCCGAGTGAGTGTGTCGTCTACTGGAAGGTGCCACCCTCCGACGGCTCCCACGAGACTGCCGTGCCCGTCGGGCGCGACACGGTGCCGACGCCGCTCCGCGAGCGCATCCGGGAGGACCTCGCTGCCGCCGATATCGACCCCGGTGTCGAGCGCCGCCACCTGTGATCGCCGACTGGCACCCGACACGGGGGAGTCTCGCCGTTCGGCGCGGTGTGAGAGTTCAAAAGTGATGCCGCGTCAGTAGCACCTATGCGACGGTCACACGACGGCGGTGGACAGCAGAGGCGGGACCAAGGCTCACGGGACGAACAGGTCGACGGCAGGCAACAGACCGCACCCGGTCCACAGCGGCGGACCCGGGAGGAGGTCCGGCGGGCGCGTGCTCACCAGTCGACAGCGAGCGCCAGTCTCACACTCCGGGCACTCGCTGTGGTGTTCGGGCTACACGGTGTGTTGTTGCTGTTCGCGGGGTTCAGGATACTCACAGTCGGCGGTTCGGCTCCAGTCGCCGGGACCGGGTTCCAGCTGATCGGGCTGGTCATGCTCCTGTTCGGCGGAGCGTACGCCTACGCGGCCTACGGGGTCTGGACGCTGCGAGCCCAGGGCTGGCAGGTCGGGGTGTGGCTGGCTGGCGCCGGAGCCTTGCTCGGTCTCACGAGTCTCCTCGCGGGCGGTGTGGTCGCCGGTCTCGTCGGAGTCGTGCTCAACTGTGTGCTCGGCTGGGGGTTGCACACGAACAGGACCCCCTTCCGGAGACGAGGACAGGGCGCGTGGCGGCAGAGCGGAGAGACCAGCCGGGACCAGCGGGTGGACGAGACAGCCGGCGGGCACGTGAGCAACCGGCACGGGAGACAGTGACCGGGCCACACAGCGCCGGTGTTGCTGCCAGAGGATTATTATCCCCGGAGCCCAACCAGAGATATGAGCAGCCCAATCGACTACGGGCAGTTCGAGGAGGGGCGCCATTGCAACTACTGGGCGCTCGACAGAACGATCCAGCGCGAACTCGCCCGGGTCTACCCCGATGAGGCGTTCGCGTGGGCCGAACCCCGGCTGTCGGGGTTCGGCGAGGTGGTGGGGGAGGTGATTGCGGACAACGCCGACTACGTCGACAGCCACGGGCCGGAGCTGCGGACCTACAACAAACACGGCGAGGTACAGAACCTGGTGGAGTACCCGGCCGAACAGATCGAGACCGAGCGACTGGCGTACGGGGCGGGTGTCGTGTCGGACTCGTTCCGCGCGCCGCCGGGCCGCTCGGAGCCGATGCCGCTGACCCACTATCTCGGGATGTTGTACCTGCTCGCGTACGCGGAAACCTCCGGGTTCGTCTGTCCGGTCGCGATGACCGCCGGGGCCGCGCTCGTCCTCGAGAAGTTCGGTGACGAGGAACTCGAACCCTACTACGAGGGGTTGACGAGTCGGTCCCGGGGAGACCTCGTCGAGGGTGCGATGTTCCTCACCGAGAAACAGGGTGGTAGTGACGTGGGTGCAGCCGAGACGACCGCCGAGTACGACGAGGAGGCGGGGTACTGGCGGCTCACCGGCGAGAAGTGGTTCTGCTCGAACATCGACGCCGAGGCGACGCTGGCGCTCGCCCGCACCCCCGACGCGCCGGCAGGCACCGCGGGGCTGTCGATGTTCCTGGTGCCACACGGCCACCCCGACGAGGGGGTGCTGACAAAGGGTCGCCGCGAGGCGTTCGACGGCGCACCACCGCCAGCGGCGCTGAACGACCAGCACTACCGGCGACTGAAGAGCAAACTCGGCACGACCGCCGTTCCGACAGGTGAGGTGGAACTCGACGGGACACCGGCGCTGCTGGTCGGCGAACAGCAGGCGGGGTTCAAACAGATGGCCGAGATGCTCAATCTGGAGCGGCTCTCGAACGCCGCGGGTGCCTGTGGAATAATCGGTCGGGCGCTGCTCGAGAGCAAGATACAGGCGGCCGACCGCGACGCGTTCGGCAGGAGTCTCGACGAGTTCCCGCTGATGCAGGCAGACCTCGTGGATATGGCCGTCGACCACGAGGCCGCAACCGCGTTCACGTTCGAGGCCGCACGGCTCTTTGCCGAGCGCGAAGCGGCCGAGCGTAACGGCGGGACCGCCGGCCGGGCGTACCGCCTGATGCGCCTGCTCATCCCACAGATCCGGCGCTCGCCGACGCCGTCGACACCGTCGAGTCGGAGTTCCAAGAGCTCACGGCGGCGATGGCCACGCTCGCGGGCGAGGGCCGTGACTACGCGGAGCTGTCGGCGAAGCGGCTCGCACACTACATCTTCGACGTGTTCACCGCCGCCCTGTTGCTCGACCAGGCCCAGAACGCGCTCGAGGGTGATACTGCGGACGGTGAGCCTGACGGACGGATAGCGGTCGTCGCTCGGCGGTTCGTCCAGACACACCTCGAGGACCGTGACGCGCGCGGTATCACCGACGGTGACCGGCTGCCGCTCGAACAGTTCGAGGCTGTCGTCAACTACGCTCCGGTCCCGACAGAGGAACTCGTCGAACCGGTCGAGGCCGACTGAGACGGTCGTGCGTGACTCGTTACCGCCGGGTTGTCACAGACTCCCGTTTCACGGGCTGTTTCCCGGGGTTCGGAACAGTGCTGGAAATACTCACGCACGACCGTATGAGACGGCCGTCCCACGGGGTCCGGTTCTCACTCGTCGAGCGATTCGGCGATATCGGCGAGCGAGGAGTCGGGCGGTTCGACCGGTTCGTAGAGCACCCGCTCGCCGGGTTCTCGGAGACCGTAGGCGTACCCCTCGGTGAGCACATCGAGCAAGAGCGTGCTGCCGGGGCCGTGACCGCCGTCGTCGAGCCACTCGCCGAGTAGGTCGGTTCCCTCGCCGGTCCGGGCCAGCCTGCGAGTCCGGCAGGCACGACGGACCGCAGCCTCCCCCCGCAGTGTCGACACCACCTCGGCGTGGGTCCGCGTGCCCGCCAGCGACAGCCGGACGATGTCGCCGGGGTCGCAGGACAGCCCCGGCGGGAGCACGAGTTGGGGGCGTCCGGTCGAGCCGACAGCGTCGAGCTCGACCCGGTGTGAGTCGACAACGGGGTGGTCCGATGGGAGTCGGTTGGTCACGGTTCCCCTCCGGCATGTTCGCCACGTGTCTGGAGCATACCTGCTGAACGGACCCCGGAGTCAAAAGGCTGGTTCCCGACCACGGGACAACACGCTGCCACAAGCACGACCCAAAGGGTCGAACGGACAGCGACCGGATGGGGGGATTTCACTCTCCTGCCGGTGTCGGGACGCGTGTGGCCCCTGCATATTTTGCCCGTCGAGTGCGTACAGATTCGTGTGTGTACAATAACACTCGCGTGGCAGGTGTTTCCCGACGCACCGGTCGCACTCGGAGCAAACCGTGATGAACTGCTCGACAGACCGTCCGAACCGCCGGAACAGCGCGACTGGGAGGCGACAGTCGTCGCCCCGAAGGACACGAGAGCCGCGGGGACCTGGCTCGGCTACAACGAGGACGGCCTGCTCGTGACAATCACCAACCGCTGGGACGGCCGGGAGCGGGAGGGTGCGCGCTCGCGCGGACTGCTCGTCCGCGACGCCCTGGCCTGCGAGAGCGCGGAGGCCGCGGTCCGGTTCGTCGAGCGTGAACTCGACGCGCGGACCTACGAGGGGTTCCACCTGCTGGCGGCAGACAGCAACGCGGCGCTGCTGGTCGAGTTCGACGGCGCGAAACGGGTGCGGACACTGGGCCCGGGTGTGCACGTCGTCGTCAACGTCGGGGCCGACGGGGAGTACGACATCCCGGCCTACCGCGAGGATGCCGGCAGACAGCAGGCCGAGAACGCCGAGGCGGTCCGCGTGGCGCTCCGCCCGGAACCCGGTGAGGACGCCGACGGCTGGCTGACACGCGCCGGTGAGGTGCTCGGCGATCACGAGTACGGTGTCTGTCTCCACGGGGACGGGTTCGGCACCCGCTCGTCCTCGCTGGTCCGACTGGGCGAGACTCCGCGGTTCGAGTACGCTGACGGTCCACCCTGTCGGACCGACTACGAGCGTGTGACCCCGTCCCCGTCGTTCCCGCCCTGACACACCAACCCTGCTGGAGCGGGCGTGACTCGCCACCCGCTCGACCCGCGCTCGTACCTGTGTCGTAGTCACCCGTGAAGCTATCAACTGTAAAACTGTTCGACAGGATTAAGTGCCGCGAGTAGCTCGGTGAAAGTAATGACAGACGGCTCCAGCGGCGACATGCTCTCCTGGGACGAGTCGCTGTTCCGCGACGAGCGGGTGTTCGAGGTGGACTACCTCCCGGAGACGTTCAGACACAGGAGCAGCCAGATGGAGAGTCTGAAGTACGCGCTCAAGCCGGCGGTCCGGGGGTCCCGTCCGCTCAACGTCATGGCACAGGGGCCGCCCGGCACGGGAAAGACGACCGCCGTGCAGATTCTGTTCGACGAACTCCGCGCACAGACAGACGTGCGGGCGGTCCGGGTGAACTGCCAGGTGAACGCCACCCGGTACGCGGTGTTCTCGCGGCTGTTCGAGTGTGTGTTCGACTATGAGCCCCCGGCCTCGGGCATCTCGTTCAAGAAGCTGTTCTCGCAGGTGACCGACCGTCTCGTCGAGGACGACGAGGTGCTCGTGGTGGCGCTCGACGACGTGAACTATCTGTTTTACGAGTCAGCGGCCTCGGAGACGCTGTACTCGCTGTTGCGCGCCCACGAGGAGCAGGGTGGGGCCCGCATCGGCGTCATCGTCGTCTCCTCGGATCTTGACCTGAACATCATCGAGGAGCTCGACGGGCGGGTCCAGAGTGTGTTCCGGCCAGAGGACATCTACTTCCCGAACTACGACGAGTCCGAGATCGCGGATATCCTGAGCGAGCGCGTCGACCGCGGATTCCACGACGGTGTCGTCGACACACAGGTGCTCGACCGCGCGGCGGCGCTCACCGCAGACCAGGGTGGCGACCTCCGGGTGGGGATCGACCTGCTGCGCCGGGCAGGGCTGAACGCGGAGCGACGCGCGAGCGACACCGTCGACCGCGAGGATGTCGAGGCGGCGTTCGAGACCTCGCGGTATATCCACCTCTCGCGTCGGCTGGGCGGGCTGTCGGACTCCGAGCAGGCGCTCCTGGAGGTTGTCGCCCGTCACGAGGGCGAGCAGGCCGGTGCCGTCTACGAGGCGTTTCACGACCAGACCGGTCTCGGCTACACCCGGTACGCCGAGATAATAAACAAGCTCGACCGGCTGGGTATCCTCGACGCACAGTACGCCGATGTCGAGGGTCGGGGTCGCTCGCGCGAGCTCTCGCTCGAGTACGATACCGAGGCTGTGCTCGACCGGCTGTGACCGCGAGTCTGCAACTATTTTATTCTCCCCCCACAGAGAGTCAGGTATGGGCGACAACGAGGGCCGACGGGACCTCCGGATGCCGGACGAAAACGAACTGTTCGCGACTGTCGAGAACATGCTGGGCGCGAACCGGGTTCGTGTCAGATGTATGGACGGTGTCGAACGCACCGCACGCATCCCGGGCAAGATGCAAAAGCGCATCTGGATACGCGAGGGCGATGTCGTACTGGTCGAACCCTGGGACTGGCAGGATGAAAAAGGCGATATCACCTGGCGCTACGAGAAACAGGAGGCAGATCAGCTACGCGAGGAGGGACACATCCAGGAGTCGTAGGCGACCCAACCTGGTCGCAGTCGGTGTCGGGACAGCCGGAGAACCGTGAGCCACGGCAGTTCGCGCCGGCGAAGAGCGCTACCGGTGTGCGAAGTACGCAACGACAGGGTCGGTGTTTGGTGAATCGACGCGTGCGAACCCGACCCGCTCGAACTGGCGCAGGTCGCCAGGTTCGGCGGTGTCGACACCGGGTTCGGCGTAGCCCGACAGGTCAGCCTCGGGGGTGCGCAGACACACGGGAACGTTATGCTCCGCCGGCACCCAGTGGACGATGTCGACAGCCTCCTCGCGGGTCACCGACAGCGGTTCGTCGGCGTACTCGAACGCCTCGCCGGTGTGACGGACACAGCCAAATCCTTTCAGCCAGACCCGCTCGCCTGCCGGTGGCAGGTCCGCCGACTCGACGAGAACACCGCTCTCGACCGGGATCTCGCGGCGGCCACGCTTCTCGAACTCGGGGTGGACCGGCGGCGTCCCGGCGTCTGGGCCACCCTCGACCGGTCGCTCGACCGCACCGCCACCATGGCTCCCGGCGTCCCGAACGAGGAACGCCCGGTCGGCGTCGGCGTCGATGCGCTCGCGGTTCTCCGCGTAGACCGACGACATCGCGAGGTCGACGTTCGAGGTGGACATCCCGAGTTCGGACATCGCGGCGACCAGCGCCTCCCCACGGATGCCGCGCCGCCGGAGACTGGCAACTGTCGGCGCTCGCGGGTCGTCCCAGCCGTCGAGTTCGCCGGTCTCGATTCGCTCCTGTATCGACGAGGTCGACATCGGCACATCGTAGGCGTCCACCTCGACGTGGCCCCAGTGGACCACCTCGGGGTACTCCCAGTCGAAGTAGTCGTAGACGAACGCCTGCCGTTTTGCCGAGTCCTGCAGGTCGATGCCGCGGATGATGTGTGTCACACCGGTCAGGTGGTCGTCGACACCGCTCTGGAAGTCCAGCATCGGCCAGCACCGGTAGCCGGCTGCCACCGGGCGCGGATGCGGGGTGTCGACCATGCGGAACGCGACCCAGTCTCGCAGCGCCGGATTGGGGTGCTCGATGTCGGTCCGCACGCGCAACACCATCTCGCCGGCGTCGTACCCACCCCGTACCATCCGGTCGAACTCCTCGTGGATCTGTTCGGTGTTCTTGTTGCGGTGTGGGCAGGCCTCGCCGGCGTTCTTTTGCTCGGAGAACCTCGCACCCGGACACGAGCAGGTGTACGCGCCGCCGGTATCGATCAGGCGCTGTCCGTGCTCGTAGTAGGTCTCCAGGCGGTCACTCGCCACGACCACGTCGTCCGGTTCGAACCCGAGGTACCCGATTGCATCGAGGATGGCGTCGTAGGCATCGAGGGTTGGTCGCTTCGTCTCGGGGTCAGTGTCGTCGAACCGGCAGATAAACGAACCGTCGTAGCGCTCGGCGTAGCGCCCGACGACGGCGGCCATCCGGGCGTGACCGATGTGCCACGGGCCGTTCGGGTTCGGCGCGACACGCATGCGCACGTCACCCGGCTCCGCGTCCGGCAGGTCCGGCAGTGTCCCCTCGTCGGTCTCCCCCTCGGCTTCGAGTTCGGTGACCCGCTCGGGCGCGAGTTCCTCCAACCGGGCCCGGCGCTCGTCGGGGCTCATCTCGTTTACCTGCCCGACGACCGGCGCCACCGCGCCCGCAATCTCGTCGCCGTACTCGCGGAACTCGGGGTTCTCACTCATCAGCGGCCCCAGTATCGCGCCGACCTGCGCCTCGCTGTCGTGTTTCACCGCGTTGTACAGCGCGTCGACCTCCGCCCGGCGCTCGACGCGCTCGCGTACGTCGTCGTCCATCACCCGATGGTGGTCGCCCCACGTTCAAAACTGAGTCGGTCTCCGCCGATGGTGACCAAACGGCCATCTCAGGCTTCGGCGGTCGGCTGCGAGCGGACAGCCCGTGCACCGACCCACCTCTCCAGAGACGTGCCAAGACGGGACCAACAGCACCGCAGGGGTCCGTGCGAGCGACTCTCAAACGAGCACCCGCTCCAGGTCGACGACGGTTCCCGAATCGCTGTCCGGGTCGCCGACGAGTCGTCCGAGACAGACCGCGGCCCCGCCGGGCGTGTAGCAGGCCACCAGCTGCCCCTCGACAGCAACGACATCCCCGGGTGTGTCGCCGCCCGTTTCGACAGCGTCACCCGGCGCGTCGGCACGGGCAGACTGGACGCCGAGCACGCCGGGCGCGTAGACAGGTGCACCCTCCGCGATCTCGCGGGCAGCACTCGGTGCGACAGTCACGCGCGGCAGGCCGACGAGCACCCGCTCTGCGGGGTCGACAATCTCCCGCAGCGGGCCGGGATTGTCGTTCTCGGTCCAGAACGCGAGCGCGTCGACGAACGTCTCCATGCTGACCAGGTCGGTGTCGTCGAACCCGGCGGTCCCGGTCCGCCGGAGGTCCCCCATCTGTGCGCCGGTGCCAAGCGCCAGTCCGATGTCGTGACAGAGCTTTCGGATGTAGGTGCCCGACTCACAGCGCACCCGCAAGAGCACGCGGCGCTTCTGATGCCCCAGCACGTCGAGGTCGTACACCTCGCGGACGCGACGCCGCCGCTTGACCGCGCTCTTCCGGGGCGGGCGCTGGTAGAGTTGCCCCTCGAACTCGGCGACGACCGGCCCGAGGTCCGACGGCGCGGGGCCGTGGAGCTCCAGCACGGCGACGTACTCCTTTGTGGCGTCGTCGAACACGCGGGCGAGACGGGCCGCCGGGCCTAGCAACATCGGGAGCGACCCGGTCACCTTCGGATCGAGTGTGCCCGCGTGTGCGATACGCTCGACGGTCGGGACCGCCCCGACGTCGGCGAGCGCGTCGGCGGCGAAATCACGGACCCACCCGGCGACCTGGTGAGCGGAGGGGCCGGGCGGCTTGTCGAGGTTGATGACCCCAAAGGCGAGCAGGTTGGCCGGCGACCGCTCGGCAGGGGGGCCACGCATCGTCAGAACTCGTAGGAGACGCCGGTTATCGTACGTTTGCCCTCGTCACCGTCAGGGGTGTAGGCGCTCACAGCCGCGAGCACGAGCTCGCGGAGGCCCTCTGGCGACCAGCGGGCGGTGTTCACCACCATATCGTAGATGCTCAGGTCGTCGATGTCGACACCGTAGTACTCCCGGTAGCGGAGCGCCTCGCTCTCGGCGCGGGCCTCGGTCTCCTCGCGCGCAGTCGCGATTGGCTTGTCCTCGCGGTTGGCGATGCGCTCGGCCCGCACCGGGAGTGGGGCGTCGAGCCAAAGCCGGAGGTCGGCGTACTCGCCGGCCATCCAGCCCGACAGCCGCGACTCTAAAACCGCCTGCTCACGGTCACGGGCAAGCCTCCGGAGTCGATGGTCCAGGTCGCGGTCGATACTGTCGTCATCCTCGGCCCGGCGGTTGAGCTCCAGCGGGGTGAGCCCCCGTTCGCTCGCGATATCCCGGAACACGTCACCCCCGGAGACGTGTTCGACGCCGAGCTCCTCGGCGAGCGACGCAGCGAGCGTGCTCTTCCCACTCCCCGCCGGACCGGAGACCGTTATCAACATATCATAACTGTGTGTGTGAGGTTAAAAGACGTTGCCGTTGTGAGCCGCCTCTCAGACTCAGAACGAGCCGTCGAGCACCTTTGCGGCGGTCAGGATCGGGTCCCAGGTCGTGTTGAACGGGGGTGCGTACGCCAGGTCGTAGTTGGCGAGCTCCCCGACCAAGCTGCCCTCCGTGACGGCACCGACGAGTGCGTGACTGCGGTGGACCGCGCCCTCACCGTACTCGGAGGTGAGCGCCCCACCGAGCACACACCGTGAGTCGCGATCGGCGACGAGTGTTACCTGTACCTCGCCGCCCTCAGGGTAGTAACCGGCGCGTGACTTCGCGGTGATGGTCCGCGAGATCGGGTCCAGCCCCGCCTCGCGGGCCTCCCCGGACAGCAACCCCGTGCGGGCGGCCTCGACATCGAACGCCTTCAGCGCGGCACTCCCGGCGACCGGACCCCCTTCCGTGGGCGTCCCGGCGACGGTCGCGCCGACCGCCCGGCCGTGCCGGTTCGCCGTCAGCGCCAGCGGCACGTACGTCGGCTCACCCGTGACCGCGTGTTCGGTCTCCGCACAGTCGCCCGCGGCGTACACGTCGGTGGCGCTTGTCTCCCGGTACGCGTCGGTCGCGATGGCACCGGTTGGCCCAACTTTGAGACCCGCGTCCTCGGCAAGCCCTGTCCGCGGCCGAACACCCGTTCCGACGAGCGCCATCTCGACAGGGACCCGTTCGTCACCGGTCACGACTGCCTCGACGGCCTCACCGCCTGCGAGTCGCTCCACCTCGGAGCCGAGATACACCCTGATGCCCTGCTCGCGGAGGTGCTCGAGCACCGTCTCCGCGACATCGGTGCCGAACTGTGTCAGTATCTGCTCGCCCCGCTGGAACAGGTGCACCTCGAAGCTGTTCGCCGACAGCGCCTCGGCCATCTCGACACCGATGTAGCCGCCGCCGACGACCCCGACCACGCCGGAGCAGGACTCAAGATACCGGCAGGCCGGCCCGCTGTCCGGCTGGTCGAGCTCCCCCTCAGCGCGTGCCCGACCGACGTACTCCCGAAGCTCTTTTCCGTCGGACATCGACCCGAGCGTGTACACCCCCTCCCGGTCTCTCCCCTCGATCGGTGGCTCGACCGCGGCCGCGCCCGTCGCGACCAGCAGGTGGTCGTACGGCTGGACGACTGTCCCGCTCTCGCCGGCCGCTGTTACCGTCTGCCCCCCGGTGTCCACCTCGACAACCTCGTGACCGGTCCGCAGGTCGATATCCCGCTCCTCGCGGAACTGCTCGGGTGTCACCGAGACCAGGTCCTGCAGCGACTGTATCTCCCCTTTTATGTAGTACGGCAACCCGCACGCGCCATAGGAGACCCACTCGCCTCGCTCGAACACGACGACCTCCATCTCGGGGTTGTCACGCTTTGCCTTGCTCGCTGCGGACATTCCGGCGGCGTCACCACCAACTACGACGAGCGTATCCATACACGAACGTCGGCAGCCACGGGAATAAATCCGGGCTGTCTCCGCACCGGAGCGACACGAACGCGACAGCCGCGCTAACCCGGTCACTGCGTCCGACAGCGTCGACTCCCGCCGTGGCTATGTACCGGCACGTAGACGGTCAGAGCCGTAACCACCGGTGTGTTCCAGCACAGAGAGCAACTAGCGGCGCTTATATAGCTGGTCCGCGACCCGTCTGATGACGTGTGAGACAGTCCAACTGTGCTCGCCTCACAGCAAACCCAGTCGAGTTGAACCACTCCAGTCTCGCACAGACTGTCTGCACGTCCTGGCCTGGTATAGCCAGTCTCTGTTCATCTCTCCATCCGATCCCCCTTTTTCTAGCTTTCTCAGCTCAGAGCACAGCACAGTCGGGTTCTGTTCACCGCTCACCCCCGGTAGGGTCACTCGTATGGACCGAACTCGCGGCCGTACCCGACGAACAGTGCCGTACCGAGGAGTCCGATCGCGGTGGCGAGTGAGAACGCCAGTTCCGGCGACCCGGAGACGGACAGACCGGTCCCCGGGACGGTGAACCCGCCGTAGAGCGCGCCGCCCAACGCCGCGCTCGGGATGACGACTGTGTTCCGGACCAGATAGTA
>UEZF01000032.1_pt1 | contig 12844 bp, 8 predicted proteins | sample 1903571 | NCBI WGS metagenome assembly UEZF01 (sample SAMEA4776352, study PRJEB27445) | saltern metagenome | biome: Hypersaline environment; feature: solar saltern; material: Pellet | place: Spain | collected 2014-08 | depth 0 m | reverse complement strand
TGTCCCGCGGCCGTCACCTGCCCGTGCGAGGCGAGGATACCGCGGCCCGCTGGGCTACGGAGGGAGCATCCCAACGGTGAGCTCTGTGGCGAGGAACTGCCCGCCGGCGACGAGCAGACCGGTGTAGACGGCCCCGAGCGCCAACTGGAGGAGGGCGGACTGTCTCCCGAGAAAGGAGAGCACGAGTCCGGGGAGAGCGAGCACCGTCCAGACGAGGACGAGCGGGAACAGCAACAGCCCACGGAGCGAGCGCAGACGCTGCCTGCACAGCGAGAGCGGAAAGACGGCATCGGCCCAGGAGGGCAGTGCGGTCACACCGAGCGCGGCGATAGCGTAGGTCAGCCCCACGGCGGTTAGAATCTCTGTCGGTGTCCGGAGCCGCGCGTCGAGAAGCGCGACCGTCGCGAGGAGCGCGAGACCGGAGTGGAGAATCAGGGGGGCGTAGGATATGAAGAACGCACGGGAGACGGTGTACCGCCCCTCGTGTGCGACGTGGCTCGTCGCGTCGAACTCGGTGAGGCGGACACCCGGCGTGAGAATCACCGCGGTGGCGTGTGAGAGCTCGTGGACGACCGTGCCCGGGAGGAGGAGCGCCCGGACGATGCTGGATGAGAGTCGTGGCATACGACTGATACTGGTCCGTGTGTGCGGAACTAACCAGCAGTCGAACAAAAATGTTCAGTCGCCGGCAATCACAAAAGAGGGGTCAGTCGCAGGTGGTCGAACGAGAGAGGGCCGGGGGGAGTGAGAGCCGACGCTCGTCTGTGGCGTGGTTCGACGGCACTCGAGAGGGGCCCCTCCTCTCAGAGCACCCGTTCGAGCAGTTCCTGTCCCGCCGTCAGCAGCGCGTCGACACGCCCCGACGACCCGGCCTCGGCGTAGACACGCATCTTCGGTTCGGTCCCGCTCGGGCGGACGAGCAGCCACGACCCGTCGTCGAGGAGCAGTTTGAACCCGTCGATGGTGACGACATCCCTGACGGGTGCACCCGCCACGGCGTCTGGAATGATACCGTCGAGTTCGCCGATAACACGTTCTTTCTCCGCGTCGGGACAGTCGACACTGACCTTGCCCTGGTGGATCTCGCCGTGGGTGTCGAGCAGTCGGTCGACACGGCTGTCGAGCGGGTCCTCGCTCTCGGCGAGCGCGGCGAGGAGCGCAACGAGCACACCGTCCTTCTCGCGGATGTGTCCCCGGATAGAGAACCCGCCGGACTCCTCGCCACCAATCAGCGCGTCGGTGGTCCGCATCTCCTCGGCGACCCACTTGAACCCGACGGCAGTTTCAGTGACCGTCTGCCCGTGTGCCGCCGCGATGCGGTCCACGAGGAAGCTCGTCGACACCGTCCTGACCGCCGGACCGGTCGCGTCCTCGAGGAGGTAGTCGTAGATGGCGGCGAAAAACAGGTTCTCGTCGAGGTAGCCCCGCTCCGGGGTGACGACGGCGAGTCTGTCGGCGTCGCCGTCGTTCGCGATTCCGAGGTCGGCCTCGCCGCCGGTCACGCGGTCGATCAGTTCCTCGAGTCGCTCGGGTGCGGGTTCGGGTGAGCCACCGCCGAAGGTCGGGTCCCGGTCACACCGGAGGCGCTCGACGGTCACACCCGCCTGCTCCAGCAGTTCGTCGGTTGTTCCCCGGCCGCTGCCGTGGATCGCGTCGTAGAGGACGGTGACCCCCTCGGGGTCCGGATCGAGCAACGCCATCGCGTGTCGACGGTGGGGTTCGAAGAGGTCTACAGTCCGGCGTTCGCCGTGCTCGGCCGGCGGCAGGGGGTCCGGTTGAGCGAGATTGTCCTCGATACTGTCGGTCACCGCCGGCAGTGCCGGTGCGCCGCTGTCGGGGATGAACTTGACACCGTTGTACTCCGGCGGGTTGTGCGAGGCTGTCACCATGAGCGCACCGGCGAGGTCGCGGTCCACGACCGCGTAGGCGGTCAGCGGCGTCGGCCGGTCCCGGGTCGGCATCACCACGTCGAACCCGTTCGCCGTTAGTACGTCCGCCAGATCCGCCGCGAACCCCGGCGAACTCTCGCGCGCGTCGTACCCGACCGCCACCGTCTCGCCGGCGTGACCCGCCTCGTCGAGATGTGAGGCGACAGCCTGCCCGACCTGTTTCACCCGCGGTGAGGTGAACCGGTCGAGTGTGTCCCGCCAGCCGTCCGTGCCAAACGAGATAACCTGACTCATCGACCGGAGATACGGGCGGTCGACATATAAAGACCGGCTGGGATGCCGGCCGGTCACGGCGACAGCCTGTGATAACATCCTTGTCGATGGGTGAGAGACGTACACGCATGATTGACGAGACCGTGCGACAGATCGAGGAGATGCAGACACAGAGTGCGTCTATCGTGGCGGTGAAGGCGGCCCAGGCACTGGAGGAACTCGTCCAACGGGAGTACCGCACGGTAACGGAGTTTCTCCGCTCGCTGGAGCGCAACAGCAGCGCACTTCTGCGGGCGAACCGCTCGCACGCCCCGCTTTACACCACCCAGCAGCGCATCGTCGACGACGTCACCGAGGCCGAACCCGACACCGTCGAGGAGGCCAAACAGCGACTCCGGGAGGCAATCGACGACGTCGTCACGCGGGTCGAGGCAAACAAGAACGGCGCCGGACAGAAGGCCGCGTCGCTGATCAACGACGGTGACGTTCTGCTGGTCCACGAGAACTCCTCGACGGTGATGACCGCGCTGGAACACGCCCTCGACGACGGCAACTCATTTGAACTGTACGTGACAGAGTCCCGCCCCCGGTATCTCGGGCGGCGGACGGCCCGTCAGTTGGCCGACCGCGACGGCGTCGACGTGACACTGATCGTCGACGGTGCCGCCGGTCACTTCCTCCCGGAGTGTGACCGCGTGCTGCTCGGGATGAACTGCCTCATCGACGATACCGTCTACAACCGCGTCGGCACCTACCCGATCGCCGTCGCGGCCGACGACGTCGGTGTTCCAACGACCGTCGTCGGTGCCTCCTCGAAGTTCATCGGCGGCGGGTTCACGTTCGAGAACGACTACAGACCGGTCTCGGAGGTGCAGCGCGAGCCCGCACACGGGTTCGACATCGCCAACCCGGGCTACGACGCCACGCCGACACGACTACTGGACACCGTCGTCACCGAGGACGGGGTCATACAGTTCTGATCACCGTATCGTCCTGTCGGTCACACGCCGGAGACGCTCGGCGACATCGGGGTCGAACGCGTCGACGGTCGCCCGCCACCGCCAGTTCCCCGTCGCCGTTCCGGGTTCGTTGAACCGGGTCCCGCTCCCGAGACCGAGCAGGTCCTGCATCGTCGTCATCGCGAGGACGGCATCGGAGTTCCACACCGCCTCGATTATCTCCCAGTGTATCTCATCCCCGTCGGTGCCGAGGTTGTACCGAAGACAGTCACGTTGTCGGTCCCCGAGCGACTGGTAGTACCCCACAATCGTGTCTGTGTCGTGGGTCGAACTGTACCCGACCGACCGCTGTGGAAAGTGCATAGGCTGGTAGATATGCCCCTCCTCACACCAGTCGGCGTACTGCGGGACGCGCATCCCGGGGAACTCGAACTCGTCTCTAAGCGAGACGACACGCTCGTCCAGAAAGCCGAGATCCTCGACCAGAAACGGGAGGTCACCGAGCTCGGAGTTGACAGCCCGGAAAAACTCCGCACCGGGCCCCTCGCGCCACTGTCCCGCCGCCGGTCGGTCTGCCCTTGCCGGGATCGCCCAAAACTCGTCGAACCCCTTGAAGTGGTCGATTCGGGCGATATCGACAAGATCGAACAGGCGTTCGAACCGCTCGAGCCACCACTGGTAGCCGGTTTCCCGGAGTCGGTCCCAGTCGTAGAGCGGGTTCCCCCACCGCTGTCCGTCGTCGCCCGGGTTCGGCGGGACACCCGCCACCTCGAGCGGTTCGTTGTCCTCGCCCAGCAGGAACACCTCCGGCCGTGCCCAGACGTCCGCCGAGTCGAGTGCCACGTAGATTGGGAGGTCACCAACGAGTGTGATACCCCTGTCGCCGGCGTACTCCGAGAGCCGGCACCACTGTCGGTCGAACAGCCACTGAACAAACATCCGGAACCGGCACTCCCCGTCGAGCTCCTCCCGATAGCGGGCAACGGCCGCCGGACTGTGTGTCTGTATCGGGTCGGGCCACTCTGTCCAGATTGCACCGTCGAACTCCTCTTTCAGAGCCACGAACAGTGCGTAGTCCTCGAGCCACGCGGACTCGGCCGCGCAGAACTGCTCGAACGATTCCCGCTCGGAGTCGTCAGCGGTCTCGTTGAACCGCTCGAAGGCGGTCCGGAGTGCCGGCTGTTTGAACGCCCGCACGCGGTCGTACTCGACCTCGTGGTCGGACAGCGCCGCGGGCGGGTCTATCTCGGCCGCCGTGAGATACCCCCGGTCGACCAGTGGCCGCAGGTCGATCAAGAGCGGATTCCCCGCGAGCGCGGAGGGGGACTGGTACGGCGAGTTGCCGTGGGCACCGGAGACCGGGCCGAGCGGACAGAACTGCCACAGCGACTGGTCTGCGCTGGCCAGAAAGTCGACGAACGCGCGCGCCCCCTCGCCGAGGTCACCGACCCCGTGCGGCGACGGCAGCGAGGTCGGGTGGAGGAAGACGCCGCTCTGACGTTCGAAACGCATGAGACACTGTTCACAGTACGGCCATTTAAACAGGTCGTTTGACGCGGTGAGAGCCACACTCGGGTTCCTGTCGTGGTGTTGCTTTTTAACTCGGGAGACAGAGTGTACAGTGTGCCACCGACTGTACTAATGCTCGGCTGGGGGTTCCCACCGAACATCACCGGGGGACTCGACACCGCCGTCGGGGAACTGTTCGAACAGATCGAACCGAGAGACGACATCGAGTTCGAGTTACTGTTACCCGCCGAGTACGCACCACCGGACCGGGACAACATCCACGGGGTTCAGACCGGTGACGGCGACATCATCACGCGGGTCGGACGACTCGCCGGCGCGTTCGCCGACCGGGCCGCCGACGCGGATATCATCCACACAAACGACTGGTTCGGATACAACCCCGGTTCGCGAGCGGCCAGAAACACCGACGTCGAGTGGGTCACGACGTTTCACTCGCTGTCACACGACCGCAACGTCAACCCGCCCGATCGGGAGGTAAAGACCGAACAACGGGTCGCGAATCGCTCGGACCACGTTGTCGCTGTCAGCGAGTTCACCAGAGAACGGATCAGACAGAACTACGGGGTCGATTCGACGGTCATCTACAACGGGTTCTCGTCGGTCGAACAAACGGGCCGGGAGCTGAAACCGGAGCTGGGTATCGACGGGGAGATGCTGTTTTTTCTCGGCCGACACACCGACCAGAAGGGCATCTCGTACCTGCTGTACGCGCTGTCGAAGCTCCAGCGGGAGGATGTCACGCTCGTTCTCGGCGGGTCGGGCCACCTCACCGAACAGCTTGAGCGGTTCGCCGAGCTGCTCGATGTTGACGACCAGGTTATCTTTCCGGGATTCATCCCACAGGCGGAGATCGGTGATTTCTACGCCAGTGCCGACCTGTTTGTCTCGCCCTCGCTGGCCGAGCCGTTTGGAATGACAATCGTCGAGTCACTCTCCGCCGGGACCCGCGTTGTCGCCTGCCGAAGCGGGGCGGCAGAGCTGTTACCTGAGAGCTGTGTCGTCGAGGTGACGCCCGACTCGGACGCGATTGCCCAGGGTATCGAGCGCGCGCTGGCGATGTCCGCGCCGCTCGAGTACGAGACCCGAACCTGGGAGGAGGTCGCCGACGAGTACGTCGGCCTCTACAGGCGGATCCTGGACGAGGGGTGACCATCGCGCACCACAACCCGTTGCTGGTCGACCTGTACAGGGCCGGTCACGGTCGATGACCGGTGTGCCGCGGGGGGACTGTCAGCGGAGAAACCGGACATCTGTGACCGGTTCAGGGTGGACAACGAGGTAGCCGTCGGCTGTCGAGCTCAGTCCAACGGCCGAATCCGCGTCGGGACCGGTGTCGTAGGGGCTCTCCTGTGACCCACTCCCCGACTGGTACGGGCTGTTGTAGGCCGTCTGCTCCCTGGCCGGCCGGTCAAAGTCCTCCGGTGGCAGGTATATCTTCTCGCCGGAATCGGACTCGACAATCACGGCGGTGTCCCGGTCCCCCGAGACCCGGATCTCGGTTCGACCGTCGGTTATCTCCATCTCGAGGCTGACTGCCTGTTCCTCCGTCGCGCTGTCTATATCCGATTGTTCGCCCATACTCTGTAGATGTTCAGGGCAGAGTTAACCTTTCCCACCACGCTCGATCAACAACAGGTCCCGCCCGTTGAACCCGTCGAGTTCGACGGACTCGCCCAGGATCGAACTGTCGAGGTCACAGTTCTCGACCGCCGCGTCGGGAAAGAGAACCGTCCGGTCGAGCGACGAGTCGGTTACCTCGGCGCCCGCCATCACGTGGACAGCCTCGCCGAGGTCGCTGTTCTCCACTGTCGCATCCGGGTGGACCAGTGACCCGCCGTCCAGCGCCCATTCGACGGTCTCCAGGTACGAGTCGGGTGTGCCGATGTCGAACCAGACATCGTCGAATCCAAAGGCGTACACCGGTTCCCGGGACCGGAGCCAGTCGATGTACCAGCCCGGTTCGTCGGGGTTCTGCCCGTCCGAGAGATACTCCGTGAACCGGATGGAGTCGGCAGGGAACACGTAACAGGCAATCGAGACGAGCGTGCTCTCGGGGTCGTCCGGTTTCTCCTGGAAGTCGACGACCCGTTCGTCGTCGAGACTGACGAGTCCGTACGATTTCGCCTCCTGGCGCGACCCGACGTCGTAGGCCGCGAGAACCGACGTTTCCCGCCTCTGGAAGTAATCCAGAAACTCACCGATGTCGAACCCGACGAGATTGTCACCGCCGACGACGAGCAGGTCGTCGTCGATACCCTCGCGCTCGACCAGCTGCGCGAGCGCGCCGACGACACCGAACTTCTCGTCCTCGTCGGATGTGTCCTCTACGGACACCTCGACCGTCTCGTACCCCATCTCGTCGACGTGGCCCTGGAACACCGACCCGAACGCCTCGTTGGTGCTCAGGTAGATCGTGTCGACCCGGTCGTCCGATTCGAGGTCGGTCAGTATCCGGTCCACGACCGTCGTGTCGCCAACTGGGAGCAGCATCTTCGGCCGGTACCGGGTGATCGGCCACAGTCGGGTCGCGTAACCGCCGGCAAGAACAACAGCGTCCATACTGTCACTGTCGGCAGCGAAATATAAAAACGGTCCTGGTGTACAGCCAGGAGCGTCCAACATCAGGACAGACTGTGGCGAGTCCCACCGGGGGTGACAGACTGGTCACACCGGTGACCGACTGCTGCGCCCGTGGGACACGGTGTACCCGTTGGATCGGGCGAGTCACAAGTCACAAGAGAACGTATCCGCCATCGTATGTATGAACCACCCTGGACCACCACAGTTCGTCGAGGTCGGGGAGTCGGTCGAACTCGCTCCTCGAGACCCGGAGCCGGCCGGGAGCTACAGTTGGGCGCTGACCACCGCGCCCGAGGGGTCGGCGGTAGAACTCGGTGACAACCCGGTCGAACAGCTCACCCCCGACGTGCCCGGGCGGTACGTGACGACACTCTCGGCACCCAACAAAGAGCACCGTCTCACGGTTCGTGCGATGTCCGACGACCGGCCGGTCGCGGTGCGCGCGGGCGACACCGGCGGCCGCAGCGGCGAGCAGACCGACCAGACAGTCGAGCGTTCCGGCGACGACGGTGGACGGCCACGGCTCAGTCTCGAACCAGCCGTGGAGGGCGACGAGGCCGTCGTCAGGGCCGACCCACAGCCACACCCGGACAGCACGGAGACGCGAGCGGACCTCGCAGTGGCGTTTCTGCTCGACGACCGCGACGACATCGACCGGAGCACGGCGAGCACGGGCAAGCGGGAGCTCCGGATTCCGGTCGACGCGCTCCCGGAGTTGACCCGCGTCTACGCCGTCGCGGTCGGTGGACACGGGTACAGCGTCCCGGATGCCGTTGCGTTCGAACGGAGTGACCCCGAGAGCCGGGACGGAACGCCGGATATCACCGCGTCGCGGCCGTACGACCCCCCGGAGTGGGCCGCCGACGCGTTTATCTACGAGATCTACGTCCGCTCGTTCGGCGGTGACACCGACGATGCACCACTCGAGGCGGTGCGTGACCGGCTCGACTACATCGAGTCGTTGGGTGTGGACGTTATCTGGCTGACGCCGATTCTCGAGAACGACCACGCTCCACACGGGTACAACATCACGGATTTCTTCTCGGTCGCGTCGGACCTCGGCAGCCGGGAGCAGTACGAACAGCTCGTCGAGGCGGCCCACGACCGCGGTATGCGGGTGCTGTTCGACGTGGTGTGTAACCACTCTGCTCGGACACACCCGTTTTTCGAGGACGCCGTTGGCAACCCCGACAGCGAGTACCGCGACTGGTACGAGTGGCGGACCGAGACCGAACCCGAGACCTACTTCGAGTGGGAACACATCGCGAACTTCAACTTCGACAACCTCCGGGTCAGGCGACACCTGCTCGATGCCTTCGACGAGTGGATGGGGCTGGTCGACGGGTTCCGGTGTGATATGGCCTGGGCGGTGCCAAACAGCTTTTGGCGGGAGCTTCACGACCGGTGTAAGGGGCACGACGAGGAGTTCCTCCTGCTCGACGAGACAATCCCGTACGTGCCGGAGTTCCAGGCCGGACTGTTCGGTGTGCACTTCGACTCGACGACGTACTTCACACTCCGACAGATCGGCCGGGGACAGGACGCCGGCACACTGCTGTCGGCGGTCGAGGACCGGGCCGAGACCGGGTTCCCCGACCACGCAGGGTTCATGCTCTACAGCGAGAACCACGACGAGGAGCGGTACGTGACCGAGTGTGGTCGCGACGCCGCGGAGGCGGCGCTGGGGGCGGTGTTCACGCTCCCGGGTGCACCGATGGTCTACGCCGGCCAGGAGTTCGGCCAGCGCGGTCGGCGCGACGACCTCGCCTGGGAGCACGCCCACGAATCGCTCCGGGAACACGTCAGGCGACTCGCACGGGTCCGTCACGAGCATCCGGCGCTGTCGGGCAGTTCGACCGCTACCCGGGTCGAACACGAGGTCCGTGACGGGGTGTCCGACCGTGTGACCGCCTACGAACTGACGACCGACGAGGCGTCTGTTCTCGCCGTTTTGAACTTCGACTCCGACCCGGTGACGGTCCGTGTCCCCGGTGCCGGGACAACCGACCTCCTCACCGGGGAGGCGGTCGGGTCCGACAACGGCCCAAGGTCGACGCTCACCGTCGACAGCGTTGTCGTCATCCCCGTGACGGAGTCGGTTGTCCACCGTGACCCCGACGGGTGAGTCGGCGCAGACGACGGTCTCCGCTCGCCAGACGGCAGAGCAAAACTAACGCACCGCTGTCCGAACTGTTGGTAGAGGGGTATCTCACTCTGCGGAACGGGGAAGTTTATATATAGAACTCCGTTTCTGTACGTATGCGGCTTACTACAGCGCTCAACGACCTCAAGAGGGCCCGTCACGAGCGCTTCCCGGAGGAGGCACAGACGACATCCGGATCCTTCTCGGGGCACGGCGACCGACTGGTACACGTCGGAACCGACGGGGAACTGCGTGATTACTCTGCACCACTCTCGGGGATGTACGGGTTCGACCGGTCACGTCTGGGCATCCTGACCGGGGAGGAGACGTGGTGGTTCGACGAGATGGAGACAATCAGGCAGCACTACTACCGCGAGACGCGGCTAGTCGAGACCGAGTACAGCGCCGAGTCGTTTACCGTCCACCAGTACGACCTGACACTGGGTCGAGCCCACGTGACACACGTCGTGTTGCGCGGGGCGGTTCCCCGCGATGCACGGCTGGTCTGTTTCGCGACGATAGCACCCGAGGGTGAGGAACGACGGGTGGGGACTCTCGTCCACGAGGACGGCGGGCCGGACGGGGCGTCGGTGCTTGAGGTGTACCACAGACGGGAGCACGACTACCTCACGGCCTCGACGGGGCTGGACGCGATTCACGGACAGCGCCCTGAGCGTTTCGCGGAGATACTAGACGATGCGCCGGTGTTGTTCCCGCGGCAGGAGCCAACAGAGGACCACGAGCGGACCCGACTCACCGGTGACGTTCTGGTGACGGCGCCGCTGGACAGCACCGGCCGGAACACCAGCACGACGCTCGTTAGTCTGCTCTCGGACCGCGAGGAGACAGACCGGGAGACGGCGCTGTCGAACCTGACCGCCTGCACTCGCTCCCACGAGCGCGCGGAGGACCTGCGCAGGGCCGCACGCGACCGCTCCAGATTCGACGTGTCGGACGCGACACCGCGGTCCGGGATGGTCCGGACCGACCTGCGCGTGATGGATCTGCTGTCCGCACCGGCCGGCGGACGGATCGCCGCACCCGAGTTCGACCCCTTCTACGCCCACTCGGGCGGGTACGGGTACGTCTGGTTCCGCGACGAGGCCGCCGTCTCACAGCACCTGCTCGCGGCCGGTGAACACCTGGATATCGAGACAACAGACAGCCTGGTCGACAGCGCGCGGTTCCTCTGTGAGCACCAGCTCCCCGACGGAACCTGGGCCCACCGGGTCTGGGCGACCGATGGCTCGCTTGCCCCGGGCTGGGCAAACGCGACTGTCGAACGCGGCGAGGCGTCCACGGAGTACCAGGCCGACCAGACGGCGTCTGCCACCGCCTTTCTGGCGACGCTCCTGGAGGCACGCGAGGCGGAACTCAACCAGCAGCTGACAGACGAGATCAGGAACACGGTCGCCAGAGCGGTCGACTCGCTTACCGCGGACATCACCGCGAACAATCTGCCGGCGCCCTGTCAGAACGTCTGGGAGGACGATGTCGGCCAGTTTGCACACACCGCCGGGACCTACGTCGACGCGTTCGCGGCGGTGGCCCGTGCGCCGGTGAGCGACTCCCTCCGTCAGCGGAGTCTTGAGGGTGCGACACAGGTAATGAACGGGTTGCAGCGCCTCTGGAACGAGGACCGTGGGGTGTACGTGACGAAACTGGAGGAAGACGGCACACAGGACCGCCGCATCGACGGGGGTGCGCTGGTGCTCGCCCGTGCGTTCTGGAACTACGACACGCTCGCAGAGCGGACCCTCTCGAGTCGGCAGGTCGACCGACTTGCCGAACACGTGAGCACAACACTAGACACGCTGTTCCGGAACCCATCCGAGAGTCAGGTCGCGGGGCTGGTGCGGTACGAGGACGACTACTGGCGGAGCAACGAGCAGAGCGAGGAAAAGGTCTGGTCCGTGACGACCGGGATGGGGGCGATCGCCGCCGCCCGCACGGGAAGTATCCTGAACGACCGGGGCCGGAACGGGGCGGCGTACCTGGACCGGGGGAGTGACCTGTATGAACTGATCGCGAGCAACGGCCCGCTGACGACAGAGGCCGGCTACCTCGTCGAACAGGCGTTCGACGACGGCAGTCTCGACAGCGCGGCACCGCTCGGCTGGTCACACGGGCTCCGCCTCCACGCGACGGCGGTGCTGAAGAACCTGAACGCCCTGCCGACGACCTCCTCGGAGACAAACGGGCCGGGCGAGCAACAGACGTGGACAACCGGTGAAAAGTACGGTGTCGGGACCGTCGCGGACCACGACAGCCAGGACCCCTCTCGGGTCTGGTTCACGCTCACCGACGGCGCGCTGACCGAGGCCAGATACCCGCGGGTCGACGTGATGAACCTGCGGACGTTCGATTTCCTCGTCAGGTGTGTCGACGACACGGACTACGCCGCCCGGACACACGAGGAGGCCCGGACAAACGGTGACACGATCGAGCGGCGGGTCGAACCAACCGACGACGAGGCGCTCCTGTTCCGGCACGTGTTCAGGGAGACCGGTGACGGGCGCGGTCACAGGTGGACGCTGACCGTCGACTACGCGAGCGACCCCAGCCACGACGCGATTGTCGCCTCCGCCGAGTTCGTCGCCGACGACGGGAGACAGTACGACGTGTTCACCGCCGCGGACATCGCGCTCACCAGTGACACGCGGCAGGACCGTGGACTCACCTACGGCGACTGGGGGAACTACCATCTCCTGGCCCGCAGTCCACAGGGGTACACCGGCGAGGCGGAGGGCAGACAGCTCGTCGACGAGAACGGCGAGGCCTACTCCGTTGCGATGGCACTGGTGGCAGCCAACCGGTTCGACTGGGCAACCGTCGGGGTCGGCGGGGGTGACCGCCTCGACTCGCTGTACACCGACGGGGAGCTCCCCGACCCTGTCTCCTCGATCGACGGCGAGAACGTCGTGCTCGTCGGACGGATCGGGACCGGAACGCAGGTGACCGAGGAGGTGGCACTCGGGTTCGCCAGGCGAGCCGACACCGCCGCGGCGGTTGGCGAGGCAGACGGGGCGCTCGAACGCGGGTACGAGACCGTCAGGAGAGCGTACACCGACTCTTGGCGGGCGTTCCTGACCGACAAGCCCCTGCCCGAGTCGGTTGCCGACGACGAGGACCTTGCCAACCAGTACCGGTACGCCCTGATGACACTGCGTGCAGTCGAGGACAAGACCTGTACCGGCGCCTCCATCGCGTCCCCGTCGGTCCCGTGGGGTGTGGCTGTTGACGTCACGGAGTCGAACGGCTACGGCTACAACTTTGTCTGGTCCCGGGACCTGTACCAGGTGTTCACCGTCTTCAACATCGTCGGTGACATCGACACCGCCGCCAGCCAGCTCGAGTATATCTACGAATCACAGCAGGACGAGACGGGGTTCATCCCACAGAACACCTACGTGAACGGCACGACCCGCTGGGGTGGCGAACAGATGGACAACATCTCGTTCCCGCAGGTG
>UEZF01000047.1_pt1 | contig 12917 bp, 8 predicted proteins | sample 1903571 | NCBI WGS metagenome assembly UEZF01 (sample SAMEA4776352, study PRJEB27445) | saltern metagenome | biome: Hypersaline environment; feature: solar saltern; material: Pellet | place: Spain | collected 2014-08 | depth 0 m | reverse complement strand
GCCGTAGACCTCGTGGCCCTCTCTGTCAATCTCATCGAGCGCTGCCCGGAGCGCCGCCCGCATCACCCCGGCCCGTGGTCGGGCACCGAACCACGGGCTGTCTGGCGGGAGCTGTTCGATAGCCCCGTCGGAGGGGTAGTACTCGTCGCCGAGGTCGGCTTCCTCGAACCCCTCGGTGAACAGTTCCTCGCGGTACTGCTCCATCCAGCGGTCGAAGAGTAGCGCACCCTCCGAGTCCGGGTCCATCCGGTAGGCCGCCGGCTCCGACGCCCAGGATTCGAGCGTGTCGGCGGCGTCCACGAGGTTGTTGTCCTCGCTCCCGCGGGCCGCCTCGACCAGCCCGTCGACACGGCCATCGGTGAACCCATCGACCAGTGTCTCCGCCCGGCCATCGCGGGTGTCTCGGCCCACCTCACGCAGCACGGACAGGTCGAGTGTCTCGCCCGCCTCGATCTGTTCGTCGAGCAGTTCGTAGATGCGCTCGCCGCGGTAGCCAGGGTCGAACTCGACACCCAGATAGTACGCTAGCTGGTCGTCGTCGACGGTCAGTTGGTTCGCCGTCGCGAGGTAATCGGGGTCCTCGACGCGTGGGTTCTCGGCGAACGGCACCCACGACAGCTCACCGCGGTCTGCTGGTGGGCGGTCGTCGTCCCAGGCGGCCGGTCGCTCGAACGGCTCGAACCGGCCCCACTCGCCCTCGCGGGCGGAGCCATCGAACACGCGATTGCCCCCGACAACGTCGCCGTCGACCCGTCGGACCGGGAGCCGGCCGACAACCTGGAACAGCCGACCACCGTTCTGGCTCCCGTAGACGAGATTCTGCGTGGGTGCCTCGAACTTCGCGGCTGCCCGGCGTGCGTCCTCAACGCCCCCGCTGTGGGTGAGTTCGTAGATTGCGAGGCTGGTCTCGGTGGCGGCGTGACCCGTCCAGGCAACACCGACCTCCTGCTCTGCCTCCTCCACGACGGGGCCGTGGACCGACCGTTTCACCTCGATCTCCTTGTTCGACCCGCCGTCTACCTCGATTACCTGGGTCTCGGTCTCGAACTCGCGGGTCTCCCCGCCGTAGCGGTACGCGTCGCCGTCCTCGAGACGCTCGTAGGTGTAGAAGTCGATGACGTCCGCGCCGACGTTGGTGAACCCCCACGCGCCGCCGTTGTTCTCGCCGATGACGACAAATGGGACACCGGGGAACGACACCCCACGCACGCGATGGTCGGGCCCGTCGAGGTGCATCTCGTACCAGACCGGCGGAGCCTGCAGCTGCAGGTGCGGGTCGTTGCTGAGGACCGGTGTGTCGCCACCGGACAGTTCGGGGCTCACGAGCCAGCTGTTCGAACCGAGCTTCGGGTCCGGTTCGAACCTCGACAGCCAGTCGACTGTCTCCTTTCCGACTGTCCGGCCCGTCTCACCGGCCGTCGAGTCAACATCGATGCCCAGCCCTGCACCGAACGTCCCCGGGTTGTGGTGGTCACGAACGATGCGGGAGCGCTCGGCGAACCGGTCCGGGTACAGCTGGTCGGCCATCTCCGGGGTGAACGTGTCCGCGAATCTTCCGGTGGAACGTATCCGAGTCGACTGTCGCATCGCCGACAACCGCCGAGAGTTCACCCCGGAACAGCCGGCGCTGGAGCTCCATCTGGAACAACCGGTCGGTCGCCTGTACGTAGCCTGTCGCGAAGTACAGTGCCGTCTCGCTGTCCGCGCTGACCTGTGGGACCCCCTCGTCGTCGTAACGGACCTCGGCCGGACCGTGCGGGCTGTCGACTGTCGACTGCCGGCCGGTTTTCGCTGCCCCCCAGACCGAACCCGACAGGGGTGCGAACCGCTCAAGGAAGCTGCTCGCAGGGGTGAGTAACCCACCTGCAATACCCGCACCGAGGGCCGCCCCAAGCACCGCGCGCCGTGTCGCCTCCCGGTTCATACCAGTTGATGTGCTGGTTCGGACATGTACCTTTCGGGGTCCAACCAACACCCTGCTGGCGCCCGTTCCGGGTGGTCAGCCGGAGCCCAACCGTGGCAACTCGAAATCCTGCAAGAGTTAAGAACGTAGCGGGTAATAGCCGTGTATGGAGCGTATTCCGTTCGGAATCAGCCGCCTGGATATCACGCTCAACGGAGGCGCACCGAGGGGAAGTGTCGTGCTGGTTTCCGGCGAATCGGGTGCAGGGGCGCGAGAGTTCGTCTACACCGCCGCCGTTATGAACGCCACCGCGTACACCGATGAGTCGCTGTTCGACCTCCACTACGGGCAGACCGCGGCGAACACGACGCTCCCCGAGGAGATTCACTACATTTCGTTTACCGAGAGCTACGACCAGTTCGTGCGGGAGGTGGAGCTGTCGATGGAGGACAACCTCGCGCAGGCGGGGCTAGAGCGAATCCAGTTCAAGTCCGTCGCGGACAGCTACTTCCGGACCAGCCCTGTGCCGCGTGACTGGTACGTCGACGAGAACAGCGACCGGACCCGCTATCCCGGCGAACAACAGAACCTGGTGAATCTCACAGGAGATCTGCTGAACGAGCGCGCCGAAAACAACCTGGTGGTGATAGACTCGCTGTCGGATCTCGTGAGCGCCACCGGGGAACAGCTCGAGTGGCCGGACATAATCTACTTTGTAAAGGGGCTCCGTCGTGTCGCACACGAGTGGGGCGGGCTCATCCTCCTCCACGTCGACCACGAGACGCTCACCGAGACGGAGCAAGGACAGCTGGTCGACAGCTGTACGGGCTCGCTCGTGTTCGACTGGTCGACCGGGGGGAGTGTGCTCGCCCGAACGCTCATGCTGCAGAGCTTCCGCGGCATCCTCTCGCAGATCGACGAGGAGGAGCTCGTCAAGTTCGAGACCGACCTCGGTGACGCGGGGTTCAGCATCAGCGACGTTCGCAAGATACGCTGACGGAGCTCACCTGTTCGTCGGCCGGAGCCGTGTCGTGCAGTCTCTCCTTGATCGTTCGTGTCGCCACGGGGTCACTGTCGGGGAGTGTGACGGTCCGCGATTTGTCGACGCGGCTCAGGAGACCGACCTGCTGTGCCTTGCCGGCGTCGAGCACCCGCCCGGACAGCGAGCGGTTCACCGAGTCGACCACCGACAGGTCGGCCCTCGCGCAGAACGCAGAACCCGCACCCGTCAGAGACACCACCGGCTCCGTTGCCGCCCCGAGTGCCGCCTCAAGCGCGTCCAGTCCCGCCGGTGTGACGCGTTCGCGCTCCGGGCGGTCGAGCATGAGCACCGGAGGCCGTTGGCGTGTGACTGTGTTATCCCTCGACCGGCCGCACCGCTGTCGGCACCAGCGACATGATATTCTCTATCTCGCCGTCGATGTTGCGGCGGAAGAACCGCTCGACACCTGGAAGTTTGCCGTCGACAACAAACCGGTTCCGGACTCGACAGCCCGCCCCCCGCTCGGTCAGCTCGTGCTCGCCGGTGACGTCCATCGCCGTCGCGCGGCCGACAAACTCGACGTACCGCGGCGCGTCCCGCTGGATATCCCAGGTCCTAACAGCCATCGTCCGACCGCTGAGCGGTCCCGGCAGATTGACGTGCCAGACTGTTTCGTCCCCGTCACTCTCGAACCGGTCGACCACCTCGATCGCCCGGGCCCGGTTCTCGTCGCTTGAGAGCAGTTCCCAGACCTCCTCCTGCGAGGTCTCGACGTCGAACGACCGCTCTACCTCCACGGTCATTACTCTCTGTAGGGGGGTCTCTCAATTAAATGAACGGGTCGTCTCTTCCCTTTGTCATCTCAGAGAGGGGTGCGTTGCTCTCTCCGGGCGTGTCACCGGTGTTCTCCGCTCCGGCAGAGGGGGTGTACGCCCGTCGCCGATGGTATCGCCCTGTTGGTGTGGTGCCGGTGGCTGCAGGAGGTGTTTGCTCGCGGAGTGAACTACCCCTGGAACGGGTGGTACTCCATCCCCTTGTGTTTGAGCTCCTGCCGTCGCTCCTCGAGGAACGAGTAGACAGCCCCGTGGGGCGCACCGTCGAGGAGCATCTCGCTGGCCTCGCGAACGGCCCCGACCTGTTTGGGGCCGCCGATTGTGGCGAGTGTCGACCCGTAGATCGTGACCGAGGCACCGGTGAGTTCCTGCATGAGTTCGCGTGTGCGGCCGTCCTCGCCGATCAGTCGCCCCTTCTTGCGGCGCAGATCGTTCTTGTTGCGCGCCGCACCATCGATATCGACGATCTCGAACATCATCATATCGTCGTCGAGAAGACTGAGCGCCTCCTCCGGGGAGAACCCGCGGCCGATTGCCCGGACGATGTCGGGGCCTTTCAGCCCCTTCACCGGGTCACCGACCTTCTCGATGCGGACGTTTCCGGACTCGGAATCGATGTCCAGGCGCACCTCGGCGCGCTTTTCGATGTCGCGCATCGTCTCTCCACCCTGCCCGATGAGAACCCCGATGCGGTCGTCGGGTACCTTCACGTGCTGCATACATTACTGTAGGTGACAGTCGCGTTAAAACGCTTCGACCGTCCTACGGGTCGTCCGTGCGGTATCGGGTGGTCGGCTCACCGTCGAAACGGGGACCACCGCCGGTCCGCTCGAACCCGGCCGCGGTTGCTGCCTCGCGTATCTCCGACTCGGTCTCGGGCACGAGCAGTTCGACCGACATTTCCTCTGTGCGCGCGAACCGGACCGGTTCCTCCAGCAACTCGTCGTACACGCCATGGTCACCCTCGAGCTGCGTGACGTAGACGGTCTGCTCTCGGGCGTCGTAGCTGACGAATCCCCGGATATCATCATCCTCCTCGACGACGCGGACTGTCCGGTCGTGAACGAGATTGCGCATCACATCCCGTGGCGCATCGGTCAACGACGCGAGTCGCTCCGCGTCTGCCTCGATGGCGTCCCGCATCTCCATACCTGTCTGTTGCTCCCCAGCCCAATTATACTGTCGGCTCACCGGGCGTTGGTGCCGTGTCCGGACCGGTGGACAGCTACCGGAAGAACCGGTTGTCGAGTAGTTGGTTCGCTGGAACAGCCCTGTGTACCCGAGCGCTGTCCAGGCGGCCCGCAGTACCATCTCACAGAGCTGTATGAACGACCACTGCCAGAGGCGGCGCCCCCCGCGGCCCGCCGCCACGTGCACAGTGAAGATACCGCCAACGTTTCTGGAGCAGCAGGCTCACGACAGACATCACCCAGTTTCGCAAGTTATCAACCAGATATCTATATCACCCGGAAGTTTTATATTGACAGACTGCGCAGGTCAGCGTATACTGCTCGACTGCCGTGGGAAGGTGGCCGATCAGCCCGGTGACGTGTGATGTGTACTAGTTCCCTGGAGTCCGTAAGTGATTGAGTGCTCGTCGGTCCGACCGCGCCGGTGGATGCTTGCCGCCGTCGTTGTCGTCCTGTTTGCCGGCGTGAGTTGCCTCGCGGTCGGAACGAACGCCTCCGCCGTCACGAGTTGTACGGCTGGTCCGACGACCGTTACTGTCGGCGAGGACGTCACACTCTACGCGAGCAACTCGGACGCCTCCTACGTGGAGTTCGATGTTGACGGCGACGGGAACTACGAGCGCACCGACGAGACGGACTTCGTCATCACGACGACTTACTCGGAGCCAGGCACGTACGACCCCGTCATCCGCGCCCAAGGCGACCCGACCGACACTGACCCTTGCGGGACGATCACCGTCGAATCGCCGAACGACCCACCCACGGTGGAACTCTCGGTGTCACCGAATCCGACCACGGTGGGGCAATCCATCACCTTCGAGGCGTTCGTGTTCGACTCAGACGGGACGGTTGAGGAGTACGCCTGGGACGTCGACAGCGACGGGACACCCGAGGAAACGACCAGTTCGAGTATGTTCGACTATTCCTACGCCAGCGCCGGGAACTACGTCGCCACAGTGACGGTCACGGACGACGACGGCGCCACCGGATCGACCAGCCGTGACGTCGTGGTCGCACAGGAAGAGAACAGTCGCCCGTCGGCATCGATTTCCGTCTCGCCACGGGTGGGCCAGGTCGGGTCGCCGTCCTTTTTCGATGCCTCGGCGTCGTCCGACCCCGACGGCTCGATCGAGGAGTACCGCTGGGACTTCGAGGGGGATGGCACCGTCGACAAAACGACGACAAGTCCGACCACTTCCGACCCCTACGGGAGCGCCGGGAACTACGTCCCTACAGTTGAGGTGGTCGACGACGACGGTGCGACGGCGCTGGCCGAAACCGACTACACCGTCGGATCGCCGAACGTCCAGGCCGCCTGCACGCTCGAACCGACCACCGTCGCTCCCGGCGGGACGGTGCTCATCGAGGCGCGCGGCTCCGAGAACGCCCAGTACGTCGATTACGACCCCGACGGCGACGGTGAGTACGAGATCCTCGAACGGACGAGTTTCACCTACGAAGCCAAGTACAACGAGTCGGGAACTTACACGCCGCTCGTCCGCGCATACGGGGGCGGCGAGACCGCCATCGCCGAGTGTCCGACCGTGATCGTCGAGGGAGAGAACCAGCCGCCGATCGCCGCGTTCACGGTCGACCCCAAAGGGCCGACGACCGGGGACAGGGTCGTGTTCAATGGCTCGAACTCGCGTGATCCGGACGGGACGATCAGCACCTACCACTGGGACTTCCAGGGTGACGGCACGGTGGATCTCGTCACTGGCCGACCGGTCGCGGTCCACACGTACGCCGGCAACGGTTCGTACGTTCCTACGCTCGAGATTCGCGACGACGACAACGCGTTGGGGCGGGTGAGTCGCGACCTGTTCGTCGAACAGGTCGGGCCGGGGGCCGAACCGGAACCCGAGCCGACCTCTGATGAGAACGATGGGCTCCCCCTGATCCCGATCGGTATCGGCGGCGCCGGGATCCTCGGCCTCGGCGGGCTCTGGTACCTCTTCGGCCCCGGCGGCGGTGGCGGCACGACCGGCGGCAACACGACGCCGAAGCCAAAACCAAAGCCCAGGCCGGGCGATGACAACTCGCTGCAGTACGAGACCGGCGTCTTCGCCCTGCCGTCGACCTCCGGCCGGACCTCCGTGCCCGTCGACTTCGATCCCGACCTCCTGCTGTTTTCCACGACCAACGGCGCACGCACCGACCCCGCTACCGACCGGACCGCCGGCTGGTCTCGGGGAATCGTCCACACGGGCAAAGACGAAATCGATCACCGCTCGGTCACCATCGCCGACGACGCTCACCACACCGACCAGGCGACCTGCGCGACCGACGACGCCCACGCCTTCCAGGTAATTCGCCACCAACCCAAGGCGGCGCCGGGCCGGGTCCAGGCCGCCGTGGCCGGGACCAGCGGCGACGGCTTCGACCTGGATATCTCAATCCCCGGCGACGACTCGCTCGCCGGCGGCATCCGCGTCTCGTACCAGGCGATCCAGTTCCCCGACGGCGTGTCAGTTGCCGTCGATCACTTTCGGACGCCGACAGAACCCGGGACCCAGACCGCCGACCTGGGCCTCGACGCCGACCACGTCTCGTTGCTGGCGTCGGGCGCCGTAACGGGCGCCGGCCGACTGTGGACGACCGACCGTGGACTCGGTCTCGCCGTCGGCCACGCCGTCGATGACGAGGGCGTCCTCTCACAGACGACCTACGGCAGCAGCGTCTGGCCGCGGGCCGGCCACGACAGTGCCGCTGTCAGCAGAGAGGACCGCGGCCTCCACCTGCTCTACCAGGACGCTGACCGCCTGGCCGGGCGGACGAGCGCGACGGTCGGCGCCCTCGGCGAGACCCTCAGACTGCAGTACGACCGCGTATACAACGGCCCCCACAAACTCGGCTCAACCGCGCGCCACGTCGTTCCCTACCTCGCACTCGACGGCGGCGAGAAAGCGCGACCGGCCGTCGGTGCCACCTCGCTGCCGGCCGCCGGCGAGTCGATCTCGATCGACTGTGGATTCGAACCGGCGATGATCGAGATTGCCGTCAGCGGGGCGCCCCTCGGCGAGGAAGTCGAGAGCGGCGCGACGGCCCAGCCCTTCGGGTGGTCGTTTGGCACTGCGATCACAGACGAGGATCGACTCCGCCAGTACGTTATCCACCACGCACTGGCGCCGGACCTGCCGGACGCCTCGGTGGAAGCGGCCGACGCCGCTGAGCGCACGACCGGTGCGACTGGCGGGGTGGCGGGCACCAGTGGCGCCGACACCGATCGCGCCGCGACCGACGGCGGCCTCGACGCAGGGCCGGCCGCGCGGGATTCGGTCGCTGCGCCGTCGGGCACCGAATCCCCCGACGGTGACGTGATGACGGCGCCGAAGCCGCCGGAGAGCCCCGACGACGAACTTGTCGGTATCCACCTCCGCCAGGACGCAGACGGCGCCATCGTCGGTCGCGAGTCGGTCCGGGTGACGGGCATGATCAAACACGGCTTCGACCTGACCGTCCGCGGCATCGACGTCGCCGACGGCGGCCAGGGCGCGACTGGTCCTGCCCGACCGGCTGTCCACTACCGCGCTTGGCCGGCGGCGGACACGACGAGGACGGAGACGACTGCGGGGACCGCCGGCCAGCGCGAGCAGCGACAGGGAGACAGTGAGCTATGAAAGACACGTCATTTGAGTTCGGTAGCCGAATCGTGACCGACCAACATCGTGACTGGGGATTCCGGTCGGGAGGCGATGATGGGGAGGAATAGCTCGATCCGCGGGGGCAGCGGATCGAGCACGAAACCGGGCTGGGACGGCGCCATCAGCGAGGCGATGTGGTTCCACCAGCGGTACGTGGACGAACTCTCCACGTGGTCGCGGTTCCAGAAGAAACACGGCGACAAGCTGCAGATGTGGGACACCATCCGCAAACTCCTTGCGAAAAGTGCCAACACGGGCGGCATCTCCACCCAGCAACTCTACGATGCCCTCGGCGTGTCGACCTACCACGAGGACAAGGGGACTGGCTGGGACATCTCGAAGGGGCTGTATGCCGCACTCGAGTTCGACGAAGATGCCTCGCTCGCCGCGCTCGATAAAAAGGCCGGATCGGTCAACGCGAACCACAGCTGCGACAACGAGTTTATCTGCTTCGGCAGGGAGGTGGTCACCAAGCGGGCCAGCGTCGAAATCGCCGCGGCGAAACTGGTCGACTACATGAAATTCGGCCGGGAAAAGGAAGATTATTCCTTCGCGAAAACCGACACCGGACTCGCCGAGAAGACACACCCCACACTCGACCAGAACAACGAGTTTTACAGCGACTTCGTCGAGTACCCACTGGCCGAACAGATCGTCATCGCCAAACAGTTGACCTTCGGCCTGGCCCACTCGAAGCGCGGGAAGGACTTCCTGGCGAGCCTCTTCGAGTACCAGCACCGGTCAATCTTCAGTCCGTTCGCGTTTACCGAGCTGCGGAGCGTCAGCTACGACGAGGACACCTACTACCAGGGCGAACAAGCGATCGAGCAGGGCAAAGAGCGGTATCTCACGATCTTTGCGAAGGATCGGGAAGCGTACGAACAGAGGTATCTCACCGAGGACGGTCGGTATAAACTCGAGGAAACTCCGGACATCCAGACCGATTCGCTGCCGGAGCACCTCGCGCAGTTGCTCGCCCAGTTGTATCCGGGGCTGATGCACTTTCGGGCCACGCGCACGGCCGATACGAACTATATGAACGGTGTGACGGCCGGGAGCGCATCGGGGAACACGCGGGATAACGACTCCAGGCCCGATCCCGATGCGGTCGTCTCAAAGTTCACCGAGGGGATCGTCGGTCTTTTTTTGAACGACGACCATATCCGGCAGATCATCGACGGCGTCGACTGGTCGAAGACGCCACACGACAAACCCGACTGGTCGAAAGACTACCTCAAAGGCGGGAGCGACGGCGCCGAGTGGACAAAAAAGGAAACGAGATACATCGGGCTGATCTCGGTCAACGCCGCCGACGGGCTGTCGATCCCGGGCGGCGTGTTCGTCCTCCCTGTGAAACTCCTGTTGACAGCGATGGGTGCGTACACGGCCTACACGAGCATGTCAGAATCGGACACTGACGTGGAGTACTTCAAGAAGGTTCGAAAGATGGGAAAGACACTGACCTCGGTGTCCAGCTACGAGGAGTCGTTTTCAAAGGGCACAACCGGACGAAAAGCTCTGAAAGTGCTCGGAACGGTCGGTACCTGTCTCGATATCGTCCTCACCGTCGTCTACGTCCAGGACATAGCCGAGGAGATGAACGGTGGGGACTACGACGCCGCCGGTGGGTACGCGTTGATGGGACTCAGCGGTCTGGCGTCGATCGGTGCCTGGGGTGCCGGCCTCGGCGCGGGCGGCAGCATCTTCACCGCCGCTGGTGCCACCCTCGGACTCATCAGTGGCGGTCTGGTCGTCGTCGCATTCGCGCTCGCGGCACTCGGTGCGGCTGTGCTGTACGCCTGTGACGAGTCGACGATCACCGAGTGGGTCCGTTATACGTACTTCGGCAAGGGGTGGTCGGGACTCACACAGACGAACGTGTTGAACCCCAGGAGCCAGACGTTTCGGTACAAGCAGCTCAGCGACGACGGCACCGCGCTCGAAGACGAAGCGGACTTTCCGCGGCAGATGTCGACGCTGTACTCGCTGGTGCGACCTATCGGACTCAGCGAGGCCGTTGCCGGCACGAGGTCGCGATCCAACAGTGGCCCCGAATACCCCTACGGCACGTTCACGATCGAACCCTTCCAGCAGGGGGTCTGGCAGAATAAAGACGATGTCGAAATCCTCGAAACCGGGCTCCTGTTCGTAGGCCCGGTCGAGATCATCGACAGCGACAGCGGATTAAAACGAACTGTGACGACCGACGGGAACTACCTCCACCGGATCAGTCTCGGTGACGACCCGGGTGGGTCGGCCAGCAGTGCATCACTCGGCAATCGCGAGAGCGACGAGTGGCAGACCAAGCTGAAAGAGTACAAACCGAACAGCTACGGACGGCACGTCGTCGGGTTCGTCGGCACGAACACGTCGATGACGAACATCGACCTCGTCATCGAGGAGAAAACCGGCACGACCAACAACCAGGGTGAGGCGACCGTCTCGAAGTGGGAGGGCACTCTCTGGGCGATGGCCGGCGACGGATCGAACGTCTTCGGCTGGCGCCCGGGAGAGATCCAGGGGGCGGTCGGCGCCGGCGAGGAGGCCACGTTCCGGGACCACCAGTACCTCGAGGTCATCTACGTGCCACCGAACATCGCCGACTGGATGCAACGGTCGGAGGCCGTCATCCGGCCCCAGGACCTGCCGACGGTGACCAGAGAGCGGGTGCCAATCTCCCACGAGGACTACAAAGAGCTGATCCGCAAGACCACCAGTCCGTACTCGGTGAAACCATGACTGGAGGTGGCGCGAATGGCCGGTGATTCCAGCGGATCGAACGGGACTGGCAGCGAGGAGGGAGCCAATCACTCCACCGAGGAGGGCATCCTGCTGGAACTCGGCCGCGTCGTCGAACCACTCGACGAGGCTGTCAACCAGGGACCCGACGGCGTCGTCAGGGTGCTCGAACAGATGGGCATCGGAGAGTTGCTGCTCGAGGAGGAACTCAGCAAGGTCTGCACGCAGCTGCAAAACGACATCGGCGATCCGCTTGCCACGGTCCGGTCGAACCTGATCGAGCCGCTGCAAAACGGCGAGGACCTCTTGTTCGCCGAAATAAACTTCGTCGAGGTCGCCGGCGCCATCAGCGACGTCTTCAGCGGCGTCCGCAGACTGAAAAACCTGCAGTTCGAGCAGGTCGACCCCGTCGAAGTCGGCGACCGCTTCGTCGACTTCCTGCTTGTCTCCTACCTCCACGACTACCACCGCGCGACGCACAACGCCCTCGCCCTGACCGGCGTCATTCAGAACAACGAGCCAACGGAACTCGACTTTACAGCTATCGGGGCGCTGTTTTCGGACCCAAACGCGGCGATGTCGACGGCGCTGGACTGGGGTGAGCAGGACTTTTCGGGCTTTCTGGTCTCCTACTACGTCCACGAGATCCTCTGGCGCTTCCAGATTCCGGCCACTCTTTCGGAACCCCCGCTTGGAGCGGTCGCCGACCTCGTCGAGTTCGACATCAAGAGCGACGACCTCGAATCCGAGGTGCGGATTCCGGTCCTCAGCGCGTTCGAAAAGAACACCAGTCTCAACGTTGGCGTCCGGATCGTTCCGACGCCTGGCAAAGAGGGCACCGCGCTGCCCGGTCTTGCCATTGTTCCATACGGCGCGGCCAACGCCTCGGAAACGTTCGACCTCGGCAGCGGCTGGACGTTCAACGTCCAGATGAGCGTCGACCAGGTCGACTGGGGGCTGCGGACCCGACCGAACGATGACGGCGGCCTCAGTGCCGATCTGGTCGGCACTCCGGCCCCGTCCATCGACGGCGAAGCAACGCTTGCCTTCGAAGGAGATGGGGAAAGCAGCGAAACGACACTGCTCGGAAAACCGGATGCCAGCCGCATCGGTGTTAACTACGCCGGTCTCACGGCGAAGATCTCGGCCGACGATGGCGAGGTAACGATCACGGTGGCGCTGCCGGCGCGTGGTACTATCGGCGTCCACCCATCGGACTTCGACGGCTTCCTGCGGAAGGTCATGCCCGGCGACGGCATCTTTTACGACTTCGACGTGACCGTGGGCTGGTCCTCCGAGAGCGGGCTCTTTTTCGACCGCGGCGGCACGCTCGAAGTGGCCATCCCGCAGCAGGCCCCGATCGGTCCCGTCTCGATGGAGGAAATCTGGCTGTCGGCCGAGCAGGTTAGCGGCGATGCCAGCGAAACAGCCAGTGGTGCGAGTGCTGGCGAGGGCACTGACGGGTTCACCCAGGCATCCGACTCGGCCAGCGTCTCCACCCAGGAGGGAACGATCACCATCGCGGGCGCGGCCACCGGCGCGGTCGAACTCGGCCCCGTCACGGCGACGGTCAAGCGAATGGGCGTGGAGGCAGACGTCTCGTTCCCGGAGGACGGTGGCAATCTC